>Ga0209148_1000163_pt1 | contig 137449 bp, 129 predicted proteins | sample AraplaCol_mMF_r2_2_FD_184288 | JGI IMG/M metagenome (GOLD analysis project Ga0209148, IMG submission 184288) | Arabidopsis root microbial communities from North Carolina, USA - plate scrape CL_Col_mMF_r2 (SPAdes) (version 2) | ecosystem: Host-associated > Plants > Roots > Endosphere | place...
TGAGAAATATTAGTATGAGACAATAGATGGCAGCGATGCTTACCTCAAATGGCCATCGGTACTGATGACGGAAAGCAAAGAAGACCCATCCAATAGTTATCAGTGCTATCAGAAGGCAAAAACTCATTAATAGATTTGTTATCAATAGTTTATGCTGTTGCTTTTGCCATTTATTTTGTACGGATTGCATCTCTGCTGGCTTAACCGGGTCATTTACCGGTTGTGAGAGCCAATTTTTCTGAATATCTTCGAAATTGTTCATGGTTTTAAGTTTTCCATTAAATCAAGTAAGCGGGTTTTAATACGGCTAATTTTTACACCTGTATTGGTAATACTTATGCCAGTGATCTCCGCAATTTCCTTATAACTCTTGTTTTCCAACACCAGGGAAATGATCAGGCGGTCCTGGGCTTCCAACTGGCTGATGCAATAGCGTAGTTTATCCAACTTCACCTCTTGTTCCTGTTTTTGTGAGAGGGTCTCCTCATAGGGCACTGAGTATAAATCGGGCATCGATTGGTACTGATGCTTTTTGTTTTTTAAGTTAAAATTAATAGCGGTGTTCACTGCTATCCGGTATATCCAGGTACTCATCTTTGCCTGCTCTTTAAAGCTTTGTATACTCTTCCATATCTGGTAAAGAATTTCCTGGTAGAGGTCATCGGCCTGAGAGGGTTCATAAAGATATGCCCTGCAAATCCGGAGAATGCTTGTATGATTGGCTTTCACCAGTTCATTAAAGAAGGCCTCCTGTTTCTTGTTGATATTTGGCACGGCAGACTGAGTTTATAGCTTTTGGATAAAAGTATCAATTTCGTTTAAAAACCATTCAGGAGAATCATATATCAGGAAATGTTTTGCAGATGGACTAACGTGAATAATACATGTTTCACACTTTTCGTATTGCTTTTTAAAGGTAGCTTCAACGTATTCACTGGTAAACTGAGGGTACTGAGCCGAAAACTTATAGGCAGCTAAAACCAATACGGGTACTTTGATCGATGCAATTCCCTCACGCAAGTCATTACCCATCATCTCATTGAGAGAATAAGCCATTGTTTTGCGATCGGATTTGGCGCCCCATTCGGCAATCATGTCCCACTTAGTTGAATCTGCACAAAGCGTACGGGCTATCCCCAGTTGATAGGTTTTCAATTGTTGATCGTTCATATTATTATAAGCCGTCAGCATAGATTGGGCCTGATCCTTGTTGAACCCACTCTGCGCGTTGGGATTAATTACACCTGCATAGAAAGGTAATGCATCCACTATAATTAATTTCTCCAGCCGATCCCGTAATTCTGATGCTATCCAGAGTGACAAAAAACCACCAATTGAATGACCAACCATTACTACATGATGTAAGTTTTTGTTTTTAATATAGGAGATCAGAGATGATTTAAACGTTTCCAGATAAGGGCCTTCCGCTAATGGTATAGCACCTGCGTAGCCGGCAAGCGTAAAAACATGGCATTCATAATTTTTAGCGTAATGGGCAACTGTAGCTTGCCATTCATCACCACTACAGGTAGCGCCCGGAATAAATAGCATAGGCTGTCCTTTTCCGGTCACTTTCACTTGAAAGGCAGGATCAGAAATACTTTGGGAATAACCTGATATCAGCACAAATGAAAAGGCTATAATAGCTAGAATCTGAAATAAGAGGGTCTTTCTCATATGTTGTATTCATTTTGATATCTTAGTAAAGAGAACTCCTGATTTATTACATAGTTTTTTTAATTAGTTTCATCTGAGGGGTTAAATCGGATGCCAGTTCGGATGAATCTTCATTCGTAAATTCCATCCGATACTGATTTGTTAACCGAGGTGAATGAATAGCGGCTGGTGAAGGGATAAATTTGTGTCATTATTTATTTAAAACAATGATTATGACAACGAAAATCTCTTATGCAATCGCATTTTTACTGGGTCTTGGAATGGTTTTCCTGGGAGCCCGCTTTTTTTTCTCTCCTGAAGTAGCAACAGCCGCATTCGGCATCCGCTTTAATGCCAATGGAGATTATTCCTTTCATCACATCAAAGGGATCAGGGATATATTTTCCGGAATCTTGTTGTGCGCTTTGGTGTTGATGAACGAACGCCGGGCCCTGGGAGTGATGCTATTCGTGGCGACAATCATCCCGGTTTCAGATATGATTACTGTGCTCGAAAAAAGTTATACCAGTGTGCAGCAAGCGATACCACATATCATAGCCACCATCATTTGCTCAGTGGTCGGCATACTGTTACTGATAGCAAAACCTCAAATACAAGCACCATTAAAAAATCAGGCAATATTAAGCTGATCACTTAAAGGCTTTGCAAAAGACAAGCAATACAGGTAACCATCAAAAAAAGTCTTATATAGATTAAGACAGCAGTGATATAAACAAACAATAAAAATAAATATAATGGAACAATTAAGAATTTATACACTCGCTGACAAAGAAACAGCAGAACATTATTTCACGGAGCGTTGGTCCAAACATATGACAAGCCTTCCAAAATTTGGTTTTGCAATCAAAGGAGTTTACATCGGCAATACACCCGAAATAGCAAACCAGGTAATTGTAATCGTTTCCTTTCCGGACAATGCTGATCCTGATGAGATGACCGAGCAATACTTCAAAAGTGCGGAGTTTAGTGAGAATATGGCAGGCTTTGATCGAAGCAAATTCACTAAAGTAGAAACCAAAATTTTAAGGCCTGCGAAACTGACTTGAAACACTCCTGATCATATTAAGTATTCGAGGTGATAATCTGTTCGATTTTTACAATTGTAGCAAATTCCCGGTAGCCCGCCTGACAAGGACAAATTATCGAAAGATGGTTTGTCCTTTTTCATTAGCCCCTGTGTTGTCACCTATTTACCACGTTATACTTATTATCGACCCTGATACAGGTGAATACAAAACAGGAATTATGTTCAACCGGAACGGCGTAAACTGGTCGGAAGAACTTGTTGATACAACCAGCCTGCTCAAAAAGTATTCTGTTAGCTAATCTGATTTTTTTGAACCCATAACGGGGGAATTAGTAATAATTCTTCCCCGTTTTTATTTGAATCTGTAAAAAGAATACAACTATCCGGAATTCGTCTTATAAGCAGGCCCCCTTTTGATCGCACCTTTACATCATAAACAAACATCAAAAAAATGAACAACACAATCTTAATTACAGGTGCCAGCAGTGGTTTAGGTAAAGCAAGCGCAAAGCTCTTTCAATCAAAAGGCTGGAATGTAGTGGCTACTATGCGTAACCCGGAAAACGAAACGGAACTGACAACATTAAACAACATCCTCGTCACCCGGTTGGATGTACTGGACCTGAGTTCTATAGAAAATGCGGTAAAAGCGGGCATACAGCAATTCGGAAAAATCGACGTATTGTTAAATAATGCGGGTTATGGAGCTTATGGTCCGCTGGAATCCTTCCCCCGTGAAAGAATAATACGGCAGTTTAATACCAACGTAATTGGGCTCCTGGACGTAACAAGAACATTGCTGCCGCATTTCCGACAGAATAAGAATGGTATTATTATTAATGTTTCTTCCATCGGTGGCCACATGACCTTCCCTTTAGGCGCGCTCTACCATGGAACTAAATTTGCTGTTGAAGGTATTTCTGAATCGCTGAGTTATGAAGTTGCAGCATTTAATGGGAAGGTGAAGATCATCGAACCTGGGGCTATTGCAACAGACTTCGTAAGCCGTTCCCTGGACTTTAGCATGGACGAAAGCCTTACCGAATACCAGTCATTAGCGACAAAAGTAATGGCAGGATTGCCAGCCCTGTATCAACATGCATCACAGGCAAATGCGATTGCGGAAGTAGTATACGGGGCAGCCACGGATGGCACAGATAAACTGAGATACGCGGCAGGAGAAGATGCGGAACAGTTTATCGGTAACCGGAAACAGCTGGATGACGCAACTTTCTTCGGGGCAGTGAAGGCACAATTCGGGCTTTAAAAAAGTATATTTACGGAAGCTATGAGTAAATTTATCCATTTACATACAATTTCAGATCTATTCAGATTGTTAAAACTGGAAGGAAGCCCCCAGCATCCGCTGATCGCAGTTGTCGACTTTAGCAAAGCAGATGAACATATGGAGGAAGAGACAAAGGTCTCTGCAGACTTCTATTCGGTCATGTTTAAAAACTATGCTAAAAACAATGTCAAGTACGGACGTAAACTCATCGACTTCCAGGATGGTAACCTGATCTGCATGGCGCCCAACCAGGTCATTGAACTGGATGGCGAGATCGAAGAGAAGGAGGACATGCTGGGCTGGGGATTATTTTTTCATCCCAATCTCATCCGGGGCACTTCGCTGAATGATAAAATGAAGGACTTCAACTTCTTCTCCTATGAGGTATCAGAATCCCTTCATTTATCGGAAAAGGAAAAGCAGATATTATACGATTGTATTTTAAAGATACAGGCAGAATTGCAGGAAAATATAGATATGCATAGCCAGGCGATCATCGTTTCGAATGTTGAACTGCTGCTGAATTATTGTACCCGGTTCTATGGGCGGCAATTCATTACCCGAAAAATGTCCAACAATGCAGTAGTGGCACAGGTGGAAAAAATATTAAGTGAATATTTCAGGAACGATAACAAGGGATTGCCAACCGTAAAATACCTGGCAGAACAAGTACGCTTATCACCCAGTTACCTGAGCGACCTCCTAAAAAAGGAAACCGGTAAAAATGCACAGGACCATATACACATTTATTTGATAGAAGAAGCGAAAAGTATACTGTTAAGTACGGATAAGTCGGTGGCGGAAGTCGCATATGCGTTAGGGTTTGAATATCCACAATACTTTAATAAACTCTTTAAACAGAAGACAGGCAAAACACCTATAGAATTTAGAAGCATGAATTAAGGGGAACGTACCAGGTATACAACCCAACGGCATGACTTTGACGAAGGGGTAATGTCCTTATGGTGCCTGGACAAGTTGCTGTTTTTGCAATGTCGTACTGCAAATAATTATTTCATTGCAAAATGATTAACAAATCTGATCATAAAAAATATCCTTCCATAAAACGCTGAATTTTATGACGAAAATCCAGTAACCCCATCGTAATTTTTTATATGTAAAGTAGAGTTACTGTTGCCATTAAGAAGATATAGTAAGGCTCAACTCAAGATGAGCTTTAACACATTATTCAATACGGGATGATGATCGTTCATTCTCCAGTTCAGTAACAGGTCTGTTTGAAACGGCATTGTGATAAACCTGATGCCTGGAATCTCGTGATACATATAGGAATCAGGCAAGACAGCTATACCTAAACCTTTTTTCACCAATGCAATGATCGCTGAACCAAATTCTGAATGTAAGTATGCATTGGGCACAACATCATATGACCGGAATAGCTGTTGGATAATGTCACTGTAGCTGCTTCCTTCATCCCTGATGGGTAAGATGAATTTTTGACTGCTGAGGGTCTCTCTGGTAATATCTTCTGCCTGGCGAAAAGGATGTTTCTCCGGCACTACTATCGCCAGGTGGTCGGTATAAATCTTTTCTGAGCGGATATCATCCGCATTATTGATATCCCTGGTGATCGCCAGGTCTACTTTATAGGTTCTTAAAAATTCCTGCTGATCTTCATACCGCACCTGTACAAGTTCGATTTTGAGTTTAGGATAGGCCGCAGTAATACGACTAAGTATATCCGGCATAATAGAGGCCGAGATGGAATCCGGATGTGCAATAATAATAGTGCCGCTTTCTCCTAATTGAATCTGCCGGGCGTGCTCACGGATAAATTCGAGTGCATTTATCTCTACTTCCCATTTTTCCTTCAGGAACTGACCTGCGGAGGTGAGCTTTACATTTCGTTTATTGCGTTCAAACAGTTGAATACCCAGCTCCGTTTCCAATGATTGTATTTGCCGCGTAAGGGCAGACTGTGTAATATTCATTTTCCTTGCAGTGTTCCAGAAATGCAGCTCCTGGGCTAAGGCTAAAAAATATTTCATCTGCTGGATGTCCATTGATGCAATATAAGCATTAATAGATGCGAAAATGGCATTTTTGAGCATTAAGAGATACTGTAGCTTTGCAGCTATGGAACAGTAGTACACCAGATAAGACCTTGCCAACCATCAGATTTGAATAAGCTGATGGTATTGATAAGCATGCTGAGTTTGAAAAAGCAGCTTATAACCATGAAGAAGGTAAACAGGAAAGGCTAAGGCTTGCCTTATTCAGTGAGCATGCATCCTTGAACTGTATTGTAGCCGGAGTGGACGGAGAGGTACTGGCTATGCCTCCTGACAGCCCACTCACAAGCATAAATATATATTATATGAACTGGATACTTTTAATTATTGGAGGTTTTTGTGAAGTAGGTTTTGCGTTCTGCTTAGGTAAGGCCAGGGATACGGCAGGCCGCGAAATGTACGGATGGTATGCCGGATTTTTGCTGATGCTTTGTTTGAGTATGGGGCTGCTGATTAAAGCTACGCAGACGTTACCGATCGGAACGGCTTATGCGGTTTGGACAGGCATAGGCGCAGTGGGTACGGTAGTGGTAGGCATACTGGTATTCAAAGAGCCGGCTACATTTTTAAGGTTGCTGTTTTTGACAACACTTATTGGTTCCATTATCGGCCTGAAAGCGGTGGCTCACTAATAAGTTTTTACAACTCACTTATAAGCATACAATGGAAAATATAGAAATCAGAAAAATAACACCTGATGATATCGGGGCGCTACAACAAATCAGCAGGCAAACTTTCATTGAAACCTTTTCGGACAGTAACAGCGAGGAAAATATGGCGAAGTACCTGGAAGAAAGCTTTACTATAGAAAAGCTCTCTGAAGAAGTCCGCAATACGGCTTCACTGTTTTACTTTGCCCTGCTGAATGGTCAGGTAATTGGTTACCTGAAACTGAATACCGGGAGCGCACAAACCGAAGCCGAAGACGAAAAAGCACTCGAAGTTGAGCGGATTTATGTGCTGAGTGCCTATCATGGTAAAAAGGTAGGCCAGTTGCTGTATGACATGGCGATACAGGTAGCCGGTGAGTTGGACTCGACTTATGTATGGCTGGGCGTATGGGAGAAAAACTCCCGAGCTATCCGCTTTTATCAAAAAAACGGATTTGTAGCGTTTGACAAGCACATATTTAAATTGGGCGAGGATGAACAAACTGATGTCATGATGAAGAAGATATTATAATGGAAAAAAAGAATGTTTTTCTGTTTTTGTTGATACTGGGTACCACCTTTTGGGACATCATCAGGCAGTTCGGCTAACTGGCAACCGGACAGTAATACATTTTGGTTGGGCAATGAATATTATTCCCTGCCATTGTGTAATTGGCGAAGATTGAAGCTATTAAACGAGCGTTTTGAAATAGGTTTTTACCGCCAGCTTATTTTTATTTTTTGTCGCTTTAATTCTGTTTGCATATCGTCGGTGGTGGTTAAAAAAAACAGGTACAGTGGTGTTTTTATGTCTTCCACTTTTATGGTTTTCTCATCATCTGTGTAAAATTGTTGAACGGTTCTACTACCTGTTATAGTAGAGTCATTTACGATTTTCACCTCTTTATCAAAAGAACTCCGTTTCTTTTCAGGTTGATAAGACCAATTCGACCAGCCCTCTGTGCTGATCGCTATTTCTTTGTCTTTATTATAATTTTCCTCTGCCATGGTTTCGATGAATAATTTTTGCAGATCAGGTACCGGCTCATTGTCTTTCAGTCGGTACATATTGTCTGTAAAATCGGCTTTAACAAACACACCAGGTGTATTTTTCAGTGTCACCTCTATTACAAATGGTTTGCGTTGAAGTTGGATTTCATTTTTGCGGGGCAGATAGGTTTTGCCATCCTGAATAATTTTTAAGCTTACCTGGGCCGTTTGTGCTGTGGTGCTGAGTGTCACGAATAAGGCAACAAGACAAATAATGGTGTATTTCATATTATGATTTTATTATCTGTAAGACTAAGATATGCTTAAAAAGTAAAATTTGCAAGGTGTTACTTTCGTACTTCTCAATTAATCGCACTGGGCAGAATGATACTCCTTTAGCACATTTGTTTATGACCCAGGAGGATGCACTTTATTGTAAAAAGGGCCACCTCCCGGCTGCGCAATTACAGATTTTTTGCACAAAATGCTGTAATTCAAACTGGTAAAAGAGCATTTGAGGTGATGCCATTTTTGCAATTATAAAACACTTTCGGGAAGGTTAATTTCAACGAAAAATATTTGTATTTTGTTATTTGAAATATGCCACGAATCCCTCTGATTTATCTGCCGTTTTTGTTATTACTGTTTAATCCTCCTTCAGGCCTGGGGCAAATTCAATTATCAGATACCAACCGGATTTACAATCAAAATGAGCTGAAAGCTGATCTGCGGTTCCTGAGGGGAAAATTGGAAAAGATACATCCGGCGCTTTACCGTTATACTCCGAAGCCTGGATTTAATATTTTTTTTGATAGTCTTTATCATTCCATTGAAAAACCGATGGATGAGCCGGGATTTTTCAGTTTAATAAACCTGTTGCATACTAAGATTTGCGACGGGCATACTATGTTTTTGCCAAGTGAGGCGACAACTAATTATAACAACAACAAGGGCAGATTCCTTCCTTTTACCCTGACTTACGTTAGGGGAAAACTTTATATTGTTGAAAACTGCTCGGCTGATAGCAGTATTGAAAGAGGGGAGGAGATTGTAAGGATTAATGGAGAAGCAGTAGATACGATCATGTTGCAACTGCTGATGAGACAAATCAGGGATGGATACAGCCAAACTTATCCGATCTGGATACTGAATCATTATTTCGCAGCTTATTACAGTTTTACTTATGGTTTGCCTGCTCAGTTTTTCCTGGAGCTAAGAAACAAGAAAGGCGAGCTTCAAAAAAAGCAGATAACGGCTTTAACAAAGGACAGTATAAAGTTCTTCCATCAGAGTCGCTATCCCGTTATAGCAAATGGGGGAATTAGTTTGAAAGGAATTAAAGGTAGCACGACTGCCATTCTTACTATTAAAAGCTTCGATCCTGACTTGCTTGCATCACTTTATAAGCAAGATTACAGAGATATAATAGACAGTGTCTTTACGGTATTAAAACAGGATCGGACCACCAATCTTATTTTGGACTTACGCGATAACCAGGGCGGGGAATTTGAGCCAGGCCGTTATCTTTTATCCTATTTGCTGATTAACCCTGCGAGATACCTATTGAATGGGAAGGAGTCGAGAATAATTCGGCCGCAAACCAATCATTTTACGGGAAAATTATTTGTACTCATTAATGGTGGTAGTTTTTCCAATACAGTCATTGTAAGTGCCTGTCTGGAAAGAGATAAAAGAGCAGTCTTCATCGGTGAAGAAACAGGTGGAAACAGGCATATCATTAGTGGTGAACCTACAGAAATATTGCTCCCTAAAACCCACATAAGAGCCTATGTTTCCACTACTACATTTCTAATCAACAATGAAAACAGTGATGGACATGGTGTCTTACCCGCACATCCTGTCTACCCTGCTATAGAAGATGTTTTGAGGGGTGAAGACTTATCAACGGAGCTTGCCCTGGAGCTTATTTCTGAGCAGAAGTAAGCGGTGATACATCGGTTCCCGTCATTGGGAGATGCTATGTATAAGACCTAAAGGCTTAATCCATACGTTTATCTTGTAAGAAATCTGTTGAAAGCGTTGTTGAATAAGGATCATTCTTACAGTAGCATTGATATGCGGATTCCGTTCACGGTATTGGATAATTATTTTCAGAACGTATCCTGTTTATCTTTTTATGAATGTCCTTTACAGCTATTTTTATGTCTATTGTAGTTATTTTATCTATAAAATGCTTGGCAATTTTGCATTGTAGTTAAAAATTACACAGCATGATACCAACGAATAAACACATTGCCATTGTAGGTGGCGGACCTGGTGGGTTGACTTTAGCAAGGCTTTTACAGCTGAAGGGCTCAAATGTAAAAGTGTATGAAAGAGATTTAAATGCAGCTGCCCGTGTGCAGGGCTCTCCGCTTGATATGCATGAAGAGTCGGGGTGGGCGGCTTTACGCAAAGCAAATTTATTGGAGGAATTTAAAAGGAATGTTCGCCAGGGGGCAGATAAAAAAATCATTGTAAATGAATATGCAGAAATCATTTTCAGCGATCACACAACCAACCCGGGTGAAGATTTGAGCAATGGACCTTTCCGCCCTGAAATAGACCGCGGTGCATTAAGAAAAATATTCCTGGACTCTTTGCTGCCGGGAACAGTTGTATGGAACAGCCATTTTATTTCGATGGAAAAACAAGATGAGGGATGGCTATTACATTTTAAAAACGGTGCATCTGCGTATGCAGATGTAGTAATTGCAGCTGACGGCGCCAATTCTAAAATCCGTTCATATGTTACCGGCATCAAAGCTTTTTATTCTGGTGTTACAATGGTTGAAATAAATATTGATGATGCGGAAAAAACGACACCTCATATTTATGGGTTGCTGAATGGTGGGAAAATAATGGCCTTCGGAAATGGGAAGTGTTTATTGGGCGGCCAGAAAGGCATTGGCGGCCTGGGGTTTTACGCAAGCTTCAAGCCGGATGAAAACTGGACATCAAATAGCGGGTTAGATTTTTCTGATAAGACCCAATTGCTTGCATGGTTTAAAAAAGAATATAGCGAATGGGACAGTATCTGGTATGAGCTGTTTAAAAATGCCTCGACACCTGTTATCCCACGTCCAATTTATTGTATGCCTTTAGATCAAACCTGGGAAGCTCAGTCCAATTTAACACTACTTGGTGATGCCGCGCACGTAATGCCTCCATTTGCAGGTGAAGGCGCCAATACGGCTATGTTTGATGCTTTGGAACTGAGTGAATGTTTAACATCTGATCAATATGGTACTTTGCAGGAAGCCATTGCCAGCTATGAGGAAAATATGCGCCAAAGAGCCTCTGCAGCGGCCAAACGATCACTTGAAAATGGTGAGCGAATGCACTCGGAGGGCGCTCTCGAAAAAATGCTTACTTTTTTTGGCATAAGGTAATTCCTGCTACTTCTCTCTTAAGCCAGATAAGGCATTTATAATGGTGTGGGTTCCATATGAATTATAGCTATCTGCATTATGCTATATTATTCAGTTTCATTTTCGGTATTATACCGGGCAATTGCTTCCAGGCAGAATGCAGTAGTCAATTCTTCCGAACCCCAGCCATACCCTTTTCCAGGATTTATGTAAAAAAACAGCCAGCGGGGCCATTCACCGTGTGTTCCCTGGTGTTTGATAAGAAAGTCAATAGCCTTATGCAGCTTTGTGGATGTAGCACCTAAATTGATCAAAGTTGTAGCACCGATGGCGGTATCGAAAATCGATTGGCCTAATTGACCATCGGCTGTAGCCGTGGCAAGAATTCTCTCAATAATTATCTCTGCGACAGGCTGCAGCTTTTTTACCCCGCGATTATAAGCTCTGGCTACCAGGTAGTAAATAGTAAAAGGGTTACAATACCATTTATCACATGTATGTTCCTTTCCACTGGCAATCACTTTGATGATTTCACTGATCACAGGAGTGGTTGCCGGAATATCTCCAAGATAAGATAGGATACTTGCATTGACTCCTACATTGATGTCCTCACCGTTTCTAAGCAGGAATAAAAAACAGTGTACAGGTGTTTGGAGTCTTTTGAGTGATAAACGCCAAAGCGTTCTATTCGTGTGAAGCCGGGGATGAAGCACAAACCAGGTGTAAAATAAACCGTTCCTGGCCCGATTGTCCAGCAATAATTGCTTATTGTGCTGTTCTGGTATTTGTACTCCTCTTGCTAAAAGGAAATTACTTGCAAAAGATAAACTGTCTGCATCGTAAGGAAGAATCCTTCGCATTGGATGGTTCGTTGAAAAATAATTCCATACGCCACCACCGGCCATCTGGTAACGGAGAAAATCAGCCACCCTGGAAAGTATTGATTCCGCAACAGGAGTTTTGGATAGAGGTAGCAAGCAGGTACCTATTACCGAGGAAATAAACACTGTATTATCAGTAACACACCATTCCTGCATGGCGTCATCCGGAGAAATATAAGTGCAAAACTCCCCGTTGGGGTATTGATGTTGGGATAAATAGTCTAATCCTTTATTGATGGCGGCCTCAGTAAGATCGGGATGAACAATTTCATTAGTCTGTAAAAAAGAACCTGAATGGGCGTTACGCCTGGAATTGTTCACTTATCTGATTTTATATCGAATATAAATATATTTATAGATATATTAATCAATATTATAAAGAAAAGTATTTATATTTACCATAGCCTGGAGTTATAGATAACAGATAGTACGTTCCATATTAGATCCGGCTTTTTTAAATCGCATTAATTGTTCGTGAATGAAGCCAGGGAGTGCTTGGCAATTTGTCTCTATTACCAATGATAAATATTAAATTCAAAGCAAAGAATTTATATCAGAATTTCTATTTAAAAAAGACATTAAGGCTCATTTGGCAAATTTCACCGGTACAGGCAACAGTATCTTTACTCTTTATGCTGTCCGAGAATATATGCTGGATAGGCACTATGTACACTTTAAAGCTATTAATCGACAGGTTGATAAATCACCCTGTTACTAATACTACCGGTAGTATTACCGCTGCTATTTTATTGGCGGGCGGTGTGGCAATCCTGTATGGTTGTGTTAAAAGCGTATCCGCCTTTGTAAATGAAAGACAGTCAGCAGCGGTTAATAATTATATAGATAAACAGATCCATCAACATACAATCAGCCTGGATTATGGCTGCTATGAAGTCCCCGCTTACTTTGATGTTTTGAAGAGGGCCAGGGAAGCGGGCGTAGATAAGCCTTATGCGGTTGTGCTGAGTCTCCAGGAAATAGGACGGAACATTGCGATGCTTGCTTCCATGGGATACATTTTGATTTCGATAGACTGGATGCTGCTGCCATTATTATGCCTGTTTGTTGCTCCTATGCTTATTATACGGCTTAAGTTCTCTAAAACGCTTTATTTATGGCAAAGAAAGCATACAGGCATCGAGCGTGAAGCATCCTATCTAAGCTCATTGATAATAGGCGATCTGTCTGCCAAGGAAATAAGGACTTTTTTTCTGGGACATCACCTGTTAGCTAAATATGGCAAGATCAAAGAAACACTACTGGCACACCAGTTAAAGCATAGCAGGCGAAGGACTGTAATTGAACTTATTTCCACAATAGCTACAACAACCTCCTTTTTTGCTGTGACAGCTTATATTATTTTCGGAATTACGAACGGTAAAACCAGTGTAGGCGACATTGCAGTGTTCCTGGTCGTTTTTCCGCAATCCTTTTCTGTTATGCATGGACTGGCAGGTGGAATTTCAGGGTTATATCAGAATAACCGGTATCTGGCAGATGTTTTTGCGCTTTTTGATCTGAAGTCAACAATAGAATCTCCTGCTGTTACAGGTTTTGCTGAAGAAAAGGAGCCGAACGACTTTGTTGTGGAAAATCTATCCTTTAAATATCCCCATGCTTCAGATTATGTTTTAGAGAACATTCATTTAAGTATACCTGCAGGCCAGGTCATCGGGCTGGTCGGCTTGAATGGTGCCGGCAAATCTACTTTGATAAAATTGCTCTGCCGTTTGTACGATCCTGTAGAAGGAATGATCCGTATTGGAGATAAAGATATCCGTGAGTTTAACATAAACGAATATCGCAGTAAGGTCAGTGTAGTATTCCAGGATTTTGTCAAATATAACCTGAGCGTCAATGAGAACATCGGGTTGGGAAATATCCATATTCCTTTCAATGCAATCAGCATAAAAAGAGCTGCAGAAGATGCCGGTGCTGCCAGCTATATCAATAATTTTCCGGATCAATATGATACAGTCCTGGGACGGACTTTTGAGAATGGCCATGAAATAAGTATCGGACAATGGCAAAAGCTGGCTATTGCACGTGCATTCTACAGTAAATCCCAATTGGTTATACTGGATGAAGCAACAAGCGCCCTCGACGCCAGTGCCGAGCATGAATTGTTAGTAAATCTTAAGCAAAAGCTGAGTGGCCGCTCAGCACTTATTATCAGCCATAGATTATCAACAATCGAACAAGCAGATCTTATATATGTAATGGGGGACAAAAAAATTATCGAATACGGGACACATGAAATGCTGTTACAAAAAAAAGGAACATACGCAGCATTGTTTAAATCATAATAAATCAACCAATGGCAGAGGCCAATAAAAAAATCGTCATCATTTCCAGCTGTACTGCAGATTGGGGAGGTAGCGAAGAACTCTGGGCGCGCGCTATCCCACACCTTCAATCGGCAGGATATAGCATAACGGTATTAAAGCGTAATTTAAATAAGGAACACGAACAATTTGTCAACCTTGCCAGGCAGGGAGTTTTGTTGGAAGAATTGTTACCAGCATCCTTCCTATTAAACGGAGCTAAGAGATCTTCTAAGCTGAGGAAGGTAATAAGCATGTTTTCCAGGCTGATCTGGAAGGTTTTCGTGCGGGTCTCTAAAAGGGCTAAGCAGGGTCATGCATTGTGTTATAACGATAACTACCTGGTTAAAAAAAAGCTGCAGAGAATAAGACCACAATTTGTAATTATTTCACAGGGTATAAATTTTGATGGGCTTGGGTTGGCCCTTGGCTCGTTACAGTTGGGGATACCTTATGTACTCATCGCCCAAAAGGCGGTAGATTTTTATTGGCCATCGCATATTGACAGGATCGAACTGCGGGATGTTTACCAGCATGCTTCCTGGTCTTATTTCGTATCGGATCATAACAGACGGTTAACCGAAGAGCAATTTGGTATACGCTTTCCAAAGTCAGAAATTATTTATAATACGGTGAAGGTTACAAGGCAACTGATCCCTATGCCAGACATCGGGCAGGGATTTCGTCTTGCTTGTATAGGCCGTTATTTTCTGCTGGATAAAGGCCAGGATATCCTGCTCAGGATTATGGCACTGCCAAAATGGAGAACAAGACCTGTAACAATTTCATTTATTGGTACAGGTACAGATAAAGAAGGCCTGATGGGAATGGTAGAATTACTAAACCTTGAAAATGTCAGATTCCTTGAGTACACTGAAGATGTTATAGGCTTATGGCAAAGCCATCATGCCTTAATTCTGCCTTCCCGTAGCGAAGGATTACCACTGGTATTGCTCGAAGCAATGGCTTGCGGACGAACGGCAATCGTATCAATGGCAGGTGGCAATCCAGAGCTTATTACAGATGGAGTAAACGGTTTTATAGGCCACGCCAACGAAGATGATTTTGATCAGGCAATGGAACGTGCATGGGACGCACGTAATGAATGGGACATAATGGGAAAACGTGCATATGCTTTTATTAAAGAGAATGTACCCCTGCAACCAGAAAAACAATTTGCTGATTCGCTTTTGAACAGGATAGGGATTAATCTGTAAAAACAACGTATGAAAAAGTTTTTAGCTGCCATCAGAGCCAGCGATTGGTGGGAGTATAAAATTCCACCAATGCTTGCTGTTGTATACATAATAATACAAAACAGCCAATACACATTTTTCAGTTTACTACCATTAATGATAGTTTCGATAAGTGCTATTATCCTCTGCGCTATTTATGTTAGTTTGCTGAATGATGCTACAGATGTTGAAGATGATGCCAAAGCCGGCAAGAAAAACGGAATGGCGGATTATAACTCCATCCAACAAGCAGTATTTGTATTATTACCATTGTTTGGAGCACTTTGTATCATGGGCGGCGTTTTGGATTTTTTTTCCCTTGCCAACCTGTTTTACCTCGCTGCTTATGTTTCGTTCACCTTATATTCCTTACCTCCTTTCCGCCTGAAAAAAAGGGGATTTGCGGGTGTTGCTGCAGATGCGCTGGGCTCACAAGTGTTTCCCACATTATTCCTTGCCATCTATTTTTATCAAAGGACAAAGCAGGAAGTACAATTATTGCCATTGGTGTTCCTGGGGACCTGGCTTTTCTGTTTCGGACTGAGAGGGATTCTTTGGCATCAGTTGGCAGATAAGGAAAATGATAAAATGAGCGGACTGGTCACCTTCGTGCAAAAAATAAGTGAAGTGCAACTGTTGCGATTGAGTGCTGTTATCATTGTAATGGAAATGGTCGCTTTTGCCGGTTTTATCTCGCTACATGCTTTATTTCTCATTATCCCCGGGTTAATCTTATACTTTATCTACAATTGGTTTTTATTAAAATATTTCCATGTTAAACAGATATTAATCAATCCCCAACCTGAACAGTACCGGATTTTCTTATTTGAATACTACCAGGTTTTTCTTCCCTTGTCACTGTTGATGCTGTATGCATGTAAAAATCCAATAAATGTCATAGGCTTATTACTGCATTTCTTTTTATTCAGGGTAAGCATATGTAACATCATCAATATTATTAGGAAAATGTTGGAAAGAACCTTTGCCATCTTTTTTCAAAAAAAAGTAATTGTCCCAATTAAATTCCCAACTGAAGAAAAATGAATAGTACAACGGCACCTCTTGTTTCAATTATCATCCCTACGTACAATCGCGAGCATATTCTTAAGGATGCAATTAACAGTGCACTTAAACAAACATACTCGAATAAGCAGATTATTGTAGTAGATGATGGGTCCATTGATGGTACCCGTGATGTTGTGAGCCAATTTACAGAAATCAAATATATTTATCAGGAGAATGGGGGACAAAGTAAAGCACGCAACACAGGATTACAGTACGCTCAGGGTGTTTATATAGCTTCATTGGATTCCGATGATGTCTGGAATCCTGATTTCCTTGAACAATGTATAGAGATGCTGGAGGCTCATCAACTTAGTTTTGTTTTTGCGAACTGGACGCAGTATTCCAGTGATAAAAGAGTTTTTGACTACTTGAAGTATACGAAGATGATGGATAAATATATAGATCCTTCAGGTAAAAAGTGGACTGTTTTAGATAATGCACTGTCACGGGAAATCTATCTCAGGCTGTGCCCTTCTCCTTCATCTTCCTTTGTATTCAGGCATGAGTCCATGTATGGAACATGGAATGAACAACTGAACATTGCAGACGACTGGTGCTTGTTACTGGATATGATATTGTTAAAGGGCGCCAATACCGCATTTACTACCGAAAAATTGTGGATGAAACGTACGGATGGTAAAAATATATGTGATGGAAGGGACAATATCGAGTTGAAAGAGTACCTGGATATCAACGATCTCAGTGCCATTCTTGAGCGATACAGAGAACATCTGAATGAGGCAGAAATTGCCCTCTTCAATGAAAGGATCACGCGCAATATTTATGAACTCTACCTGTTGAAATTATTTACATTGAAGCTTACATCCAATAATCACAGGATGCTCAAATACGCTCTGGCCTCCAATCCATTACAGCTGATAAATGTAATCGCTGATTTAACGTATCGTAGCCTGCGGAAAATTACAAGAAAGCTGATTAAAAAAACTTACCCGATCGCAACCTGACTCGGTGATGGCTGAAAGCCACTGAATAGTACTGTATATGCAGGAATTTAGCAGATGATCCATTCTGGGATTCTATCTTCAAATCAAATTGCTGAATTTCATTTCTCCATCGGTATAACCCGTAATAGTACTCCTGCCCCCATAGACCTTTTCGTTTTCATAAACGGAGATGCACTTCGCCATTCCATTCACTTGACAAACGTCCAGGTTGATTCTTCCGGTGTAAATAAAGCATCCAATAAAAAAAACGTAAAAATATTTGTGTAGTTAAATAACTACATATATATTTGTAGTCAAATAGCTACGCAATGAATTTAAGACGAGATGTATTTCAGGCCATAGCTGACCCGACCAGGAGGGCTATACTGCTGTTGGTTGCTTCGCAATCCATGACAGCGGGTGCAATAGCCTCCAATTTTGACACAGCAAGACCAACCGTTTCAAAACATTTGCAAATACTTACTGAATGCGAATTGCTGAAACAAGAACAAAATGGCCGGGAGATTTATTATCATATAAATGCAAAGAGAATGAAAGAGGTAGCCGACTTCATTGAACCATTCCGCCAGATGTGGGAAGACCGGTTCAACAAATTGGAAACAATAATGAAAAAATATAAAGGCAAATAAGATGGAACAAAAAACAAAAATTAATGCCGAAGACGGCAAACAGGAATTAGTAATTACAAGGGAATTTGATTTGCCATTGGAATTGCTTTTTAAAGCGTATGCAGAGCCGGAAATAGTTGAACAATGGATGGGAACGAAAGTGCTGAAACTGGAAAATAGAAATCACGGCAGCTGGCAATTTGAAACAACCGATGCTAAAGGAAATAAATACGGATTCAATGGGGTAATTCACGAGTTTAGCCCGAACCGGAAAATTATAAGAACATTTGAAATGGAGAATACGCCTTTTGGCGCCCAACTCGAATTCCTGGAATTTGAACAACTTACGGACGACAGAAGCAAACTCAATATGCATATAGTATATAGATCAGTAGCTATAAGAGACCAGGTGCTGAAATTACCTTTTGCTCAAGGCATAAATATGGCACATAACCGGATCCAGGACATCGTAAGTAAATTAAAATAACACATTATGACAAAGAGAAATAAAATTATCTATTGGATTGCTACGCTCTGGCTTTCATTAGGAATGGTAGCAACCGGAATAGTACAGTTACTGAAAGTGCAACAGGAAGGCGCCGTAGCACCGCCGGGGGTATATGGTATTAAATATTTGGGCTATCCTGTCTATTTTCTGACAATAATAGGTGTCTGGAAAATTTTGGGAGTCATAGCAATGCTTATTCCTAAATTTCCCTTACTAAAGGAATGGGCTTATGCCGGCTTTTTCTTTCTCATGTCGGGAGCTATATTTTCACATATCGCATTGGGCGATTCCTTAAAGGAAATATTTCCATCGTTGTTATTATTAGTCCTGACTATAGTATCCTGGTATTTCAGGCCTGCGGACAGGAAAATAATTTAGTTAAAACTAATAAATGAATAGCATGAATCCTAAAGTTGACTTTTATTTTAGCAAGAATGAAAAGTGGGAGAAGGAACTGGAGCAATTGAGAATGATCGTTCTGGATTGTGGACTGACCGAAGAATTGAAATGGGGTGTTCCCTGTTATACGTTCCAGGAGAATAACATAGTTCTGATACATGTGTTTAAAGAATATTGCGCGCTCTTATTTTTCAAAGGCGCCTTGCTAAATGATGCCAATGGTATTCTGGTCCAACAAACAAAGAATACCCAGGCGGCACGCCAGATCCGGTTCACCAGTGTCGGGGAAATAATTGAGATGAAAGCCCCCCTGAAAGCTTATATCTATGAAGCCATTGAAGTGGAAAAAGCCGGTTTGAAAGTAAATCTGAAAAAGACGACAGAATTCATCATTCCTGAAGAATTTCAAAAGAAACTGGATAAGAGCCCTGCATTGAAAACTGCGTTTGATGCATTGACTCCGGGACGGCAAAGAGGATACATTCTTTATTTTTCTGCACCCAAACAATCCAAGACCCGGGAGTCAAGAGTAGAAAAATATATAAAGCAGATACTCAATGGCAAGGGATTGGATGATTAGTCATTTCATAATCATGATATTGCATTTGTTCCGGCCGGATTATCATTTTAAGTCATAAAAATTATTTCCTCTGTTTACATCAGGATAAACCTGATCAGGGTCAATAACGACTTTGGAAACGGCTTCATTTTTGTTGGCAGCAAAGGTATAGGAAGCACCGTTTTCCCATATTTCCACAGGGAAAGACCGCCTCTCATGCAAGCCATTGGCATATGTGATATCTACGACAAGTGGCATTGCTGCCCTGTCAATATTTTCAATAGTGATAAGGGTCCTATTCTTAGTAGTAGTTTCAACTTTTACAATCCTTTGATCCAGTCTGAAATTTTCCATAAACATAGATTTCCAGAACCATGTCAGGTCTTCGCCGGAAGAAGCGTTCATGCTTCTGAAAAAATCCAATGGAGTAGGATGCTTGTACGCCCAGTCACGGATATATTTTCTGAAAGCATGATCAAAGCGGTCGGCCCCAAGGATCTCGTTGCGCAGCAATGCCAGCAAATAGGCAACTTTCTGATATTGGATGGGATATACCTGATTGCCAGGTATTGCATCAGGACGTGTTAAAATAGGGAGTATGCTATCTGCAAAAAGAGCAGCTACCGGTACATCAATTTCAGCATAACCACGGAATTCTGCTTTATTGAATTCTTTAGTTGCCATATTATCTATAAAAAGATTAAAGCCTTCATCCATCCATGCATACTTGCGCTCATTGCTACCAACTACCATTGGAAACCAGGTATGACCTAATTCATGATTTACTACTGCCCAATACATATTGCCGGTATCTCTGGCTGAACAAAACACTATACCCGGGTATTCCATCCCATCCAGGTTAGATGCAACATTCACTGCTTTATTAAATGGATAAGGATAGCACTTTTGAGAAAAATGCTGTAATGTAAACCTGATGTATTCGGAAGATCTTAACCAGCTATTACGTTTCTCAGATTCAACAGGATATAAAGAACTGCCTGTAACCGGTTTCCCATCACCTACCTGGAAATTTAACATTTCCCAGATGAATGATTTAGAAGCTGTCCAGGCAAAATCCCTCGTATGGTCCATCCTGAACTTCCATGTACAGGTAGGCGTTGCTGGTCTGGAAGAAGCATCTGATACCTCTTTAGCCGATCTGATAAATACCGGATCAGTACTTGTTTTAGCAGATTGCCACCGCTTCAACTGAACAGGGGTTAAGACTTCCTCCGGATTCATTAAATCGCCGGATGCTTCTACAAGGTAAGAGGATGGTAATGTAATATTCACCTGAAAATTACCAAAGTCGAGATAGAATTCTCCATTGCCAAGGTACGGTAATGTGTTCCAGCCTTCCACATCATCTAATACGCACATCCTCGGGTACCATTGCGCCACGGCATAAATATTACCATTTTTGGATGGCATAATATCTGTTCTGTTCACCTGGAAATCGGCATTCTTATAATTGACAGGGAATAGATAATTATACTTTATACGGAAGGTTAATTGTTGCCCCTTTTTTAGTGGTTCTGGCAAGGATAATTTCATTCTTGTATCGTAGACATCATAAGTGATGTTACTATTATCAGCCAGTTTCACTTCCTCAATTTCAAACCCGCCATCCTTTACCTGTTCATCAGGGTTCTTGTACTGAAACAGTCCGGATAATATTCCCCTGGAATTGTGCTTATAAACATTCTGATCCAATTGCAGCCATAAAGACGAGAGTGGCTGCGGGCTATTGTTAGTATAAGTAACTGTTACAATGCCCTTCATCAGGTTTTGCTGATCGTCGAGCGTTACATCTATTACATAGTCCGACTGGTTCTGCCAGTAGGCAGGACCCGGTTCTCCTGTGGCTGTACGGTATTCATTGCCGGCAGGTAAAAGGGGCAGTGCCGGAAACAAAACAGAAGGATTATACCTGGTTTGACAAAATGAAGTATGACTGGTAAGAACCAGGACAATAATGGTCGCAAATTTTGTAAGACTCCTGTAGTGGGAAAATATAGCCATGTTGCCAATTGGTTAAGAATACAGGTAAACTACTATATTTTTTTCGCAAAAAGAAGATCACTTATTTTTAGGCAGTATCTCAGTTTGACAGTGTAGATTGGCCGATGTTATGATCATAAATACACTGCATCTGACTGTTTGGTTCTCTGATTTGGCCTTGGAATATGGGTTCAGCATTTGTTTTCCAATTTAACTTCACCTGATATTCACGCCAGATAAGGTACTGTATTTATGATCACAACATCTGGCGCGAAAATGATGTAATCAAACTGAAACACTAGCTTATTTTACATACAGGTCTGTCTGAAGAAGAGTTTAGTTTTAAAGACTGGAAATTAATTATATTAGCGAGGATATTTGTGGGAGGAGATTTATGCTTGTTTTAATGAACTGATATCAATGATATGAAACCACACATACTTATTCTTATTCTCTTTAGTTGTAGTATTTATCCGTCGTTTGCCGGCATTTATTATGTAGCCGCTAATGGTAGTGACAGTAACGCAGGTACTATCAACCAGCCGTTTTTGACTATACAGCGGGCCCAGACTTCAGTTGTTGCCGGAGACACTGTTTACATTCGTGGAGGTAACTATACGATGACAGAATCTCAGATAGCTAAGTATACAGGCATATGGGCATATGTTACTTTACTTGATAAAAGTGGTAGTGACGGCAAGCGGATCAATTACTGGGCCTATCCCGGAGAAAAGCCGGTGTTTGATTATTCCTCTATTAAACCTGTTGGTTACAGGATCAATGCTTTTCAGGTAACAGGTTCCTGGATACATATTAAAGGCCTGGAAGTAACAGGTGTACAAGTAACGATTACAACTCATACCCAGAGTGAATGTTTTGAAAACCAGGGCAGCAATAATATTTATGAAATGCTAAGTATGCATGATGGGATGGCTATCGGTTTTTATTTAAATAAAGGAGGGAATAATCTGATCTTAAACTGTGATGCCTATAATAACTGGGATAATGTTTCGGAGAATAAGAAGGGTGGCAATACTGATGGCTTTGGCTGCCATCCATCCCAATACGGAGTGGGGTATGTAAACAATATTTTCAGGGGATGCAGGGCATGGTTTAACAGTGATGACGGATATGATTGTATCAATGCTTTGGAGTCTGTTACATTTGAAAACTGCTGGTCTTTTTATAATGGCTATTCCACTTCCTTTGTAAGTTTGGGTGATGGGAATGGATTTAAAGCAGGAGGATATGGCGTTTCTGCCACGCCTAAAGCACCACCGGTGATTCCCCGCAACAATATCAGGTTTTGTCTGAGTGTACGGAATAAAGCCAATGGCTTTTATGCGAATCATCATTTGGGAGGAAGTAACTGGTTTAATAATTCCGCGTATAATAATGCGGTGAATTATAACATGCTTAACAGGAATGCAGATTATACAGCAGATGTTCCCGGTTATGGTCATAATCTGAAAAATAACCTGGGTTATGGTGCCAGAAGCGCAGAGTATAGCAATATAGATTTCAATGCCTGCAATGCAGATAGTAATTATTTTAATTTGCCCGTCACTGTTACTGAGGCAGATTTTTTAAGTGTTGATCAAAGTTTGTTAACGGCACCCAGGCAAGCGGACGGTAGTTTGCCTGTGAATGATTTTATGCATCTGGCTCCGGGTAGTGACCTGTTAGATAAAGGAATGAATATTGGCTATCCATTTAAGGGTGCTGCACCTGATCTTGGCTGCTTTGAATAATTTAGAATGCTTCATTTAAGCCAAGAAAGAACCCTTTAGAGCCATATTTTCCCCAGGCGTAATCGAGACAAAGGTTGGTACGTGTATGCTTATTAAAGAGTACACGTAAGCCGGCACCTCCACCGGGCTGCCATACCTGGAAAAGTTTTGTACCTGATTCATCATTTGCGGTTTGCATGTGAAAAAAGGCAACGCCGCTGAGGAACTTATTTCTTAATATGGGAAAACGGTATTCCACTTCGGCATCATTGTATTGTGTGCCTTTAAAATAACCAACTGTATATCCTCTTCCACTGTGGAACCCTGCATCTTTACCGGTGCCCGGCAGTTCCAGGTAGGGGATATTTCCACTCAACAGATAAGATCCCCAGTTCCAGAAGGCCAATACATGTTCCGGGTTACGGTGTGAAAGACTGAAGTACTTCCTGAAATCAGTAGTAAATTGTAATGCTCCTCTTGTACTTCCCATCCAGGTTTGATTCAGGCGGAAGCCTGCATCGGCATAAATTCCTTTATAAGCACGGTTCTGGTTATCGCGGGTGGTATATTGAACATTGAAGAAAAGGCCGTTAGCCATGTACTGAGTCCTGTTAAACCCGTGTCTGTCGCTATAAATATTGTAAGGGGTCAAGTTGCTTGTGTCCTTGCTGTGAAGGTCTCTTCTTATATCAAACGATACGCCCACCCCAATGAAAAGATTTTTTTGTACTTCCTTATATACTTTTTCTCTAATGTTATAATATTGACCGGTGAGCGCACGCCCTTTGCGACCAGGATTAGCCAATACCTTATCTTCCTGGCTGCCATTGGATGGCTGGGCTATTCCCAGCCCGAAATCGGGGGTAACGGTTTTTGCAGCTACGATATTACCCTGTAGATTCCACTTATTACCAGGGGTGTAAATATTATGATTGACATAAAAATAAATGATCCCCTTGGTGGTAATAGAAGCTGAGGTAGCAGCCACAGACATCAGCGTAGTGGAATCATTCCCCAGCTTTCTGCCTGCTACAGCTTTAATGCCTATCTGAAACCCGATGCTCGGGTTAGATGCTACATTAGGAATGACAACAATCCCGGATGGCTTTTTAGTCCGTTGACGGGGAGGCCTGTTTGGATAAAGGACCCCTTTGATCAGATTGGATACGTCGTACTGCCGGGAAAGATCTTCAGTTTGGATATGGTTACCAGGTAAAGAGTCTACGCTCAGGGAATCTGTCTGCACCGGTATCTGGGCAGATGTATGCTCATGTACACCTATCATGATGAAGGTTAACAGACAAAGTATTTTGCGGCACAGGCCTTGCGCATTTTTGTAATGTAGCAATGGGTATGTGTATTGTTCTTTAAACCCATCTGCAAATTTTAAACCAGCATTGTTTGTTAATGGCCCTGCCTGGTAGTGTGTTTGTCTACAATGGTTTTATTCTTCTGTTCAACGATGAATTCTTAGTAGGTCATAAAAAATAAACCCTTTATTATCTGCCTTTCAGCAGAAAAAATAAAGGGTCCTATATTACTATTACGCGGTTAACTGTATATTGAAATGCAGTTTTATTTCTTCGCCAACAACAACACCACCGGCTTCCATCAACAGATTCCAGACCAGTCCGAAATCTTTACGGTTGATTTTTCCATCTACCTCAAAACCTGCCCTGGTTTCTCCAAAGCGTCCTTTGCCAATGCCGGTTAATTCAGCGTCTAATGTAACGGGTCTGGTCACATCGTTAATGGTAAGATTGCCGGAAAGGGCATCATTATTAAATGTACCCTTAAAAGTAATGTGAGGATACTTTTCAATACTGAAGAAATCATCGGATCTAAGATGAGCGTCCCTGTCGGGATGATTGGTATCGATACTGTTTGTGTGAATAGTAAAACTGATCACTGCATCATTAAAGTTTTCATTCTCACTGATTGCCTCTCCTTCAAACTTTTTAAAAGTACCTGTAACGGTAAACATACCCAGGTGTTTTACTTTAAACTGAATATCGGAATGTGCCGGATCTATTATCCATTTTGTTGTTTTTGCCATAGTCGTACCTGTGATTTTAAGTATCACAAAATTAGGTCAGTGCTGGCTTTTGGACGTTGAACAAGGATAATATTAAAGGGGAAAGATATTGAACCAGGTTAAGATTTTACTTTTGCTGTAGCTTTTTACGGATTTTACTCAGGAATTCCGGCGTGATGCCAAGATAGGATGCAATATGTTTTTGAGATACGTGTTGTTCCATTCCCGGGAACCTTTCACGGAACGACAAATAACGTTTTTCTGCTGTAGCAGAGTAATTTTCAATAATACGGAACTGCAGCCGCATTAATGCATTGTGGAAGAGAATACGAAAATAGCGTTCGAACTTTGGATACTTATCCAGTAGCTGGTCCTGGGCTGCTTTAGGAAAGAGCAATACTTCTCCGGCGCTTAACGCGCGTGTTGAATAAATAGTAGGGACGTTCTCAGAAAGACTGTAAAGATCGCCGGACCACCAGCCTGTTGAAGCAAACTGGATAACATGATCGAATCCCTCTTTATCGGTATAATAGGTCATCACGTAACCTGTGTTCATGAAAATCATATACCGGGCCGGTTCGCCACTTTCCACAATTAATTCACCCTGTTTTATTGTTTTAGAGATCAGTGCAGCGCTCAGGGCCCTGACTTCCTCCTCATTTAATGAAACGTATGAATTTATATGCGATACAATGACGTCTGTATTCATTGAGTAAATATAATATTTTTCTCATAAGGTCCGGATTGCCTGCAAATATCGGCAGTGTTTCAGTTTGACTATTATGACGGCGCGAAGATTAAACTGAGACACTACCCCAATATCCATATAGACATAATATTATACTACGGAAAAAATGTAGGAGGCCTTTTTATTTCCTGTTCCAGAGCGGACCAGCTTTCAATACTTTTTTATAAACACTGCAACTGGCTGCATGGGCACCGGGCAAATAGCCCGTACTCATCAGAAATTCATTCACTATTTCTCCTCCTGTAAACCGGAAAGTTTTTTTAAACAACTTTACCCATTCGGCTTTTGTTTTAGGATGATGCAATTCCAGCCACTTTTCAAATGAACCATGTTCCTTTTGTAATTGCAGGATAGTTTTGGCGTTCTCTATCGCAGCATTGATCTTCAGCCGGTTTCTGATAATACCGGGGTCTGCTATCAGTCTTTCCCTGTCGGCCTCTGTATAAGCTGCTACCTTCTTAATATTAAAGTTGTCGTATGCTTTTCTGAATGTAGCTTCTTTCTTCAGGATGATTTCCCAGCTGAGGCCTGCCTGATTAATTTCCAATACCAGGCGGCAAAATAATTCATTGTCATCATGAATGGGAAAACCATACAGATGATCATGATATGGTTTATGTATAGCCTTTTTATCTTCAGACATATACTCGATTACACTGCAATAAGACATATCGTCAATTAATTAAAATAGTTTCTGAATCCGGCCGGCGATAACCTTGTTGGTTATTTAGCGGCTGTTTTCATATGCTGACAATTAAAGCAATAATCCTTTAAAAAGGATTATTATGCCAAGTTACTTATTGTTTAACAAAGATATGTTCCTATCAGAGAGTGGAGGTATATTGTCGCCAAATGGAAATTCGAGGGATAAGATAAAAAAGGCAGAAAGTAAATTACTTTACCTTCTGCTTATAAGACGGGTGAGCCATATTAAAATAACTGCACCTACAACAGCAATGAACAGTGAGCCCAGGATGCCATAGCCGATATGAATGCCCAGTTTCCCAAACAGCCATCCACCGAGCCATCCTCCCACAATTCCCAGGAGGATATCGACGATTATTCCATATCCGTTACCCTTCATAATTTGCCCGGCAAGCCAGCCTGCAATAGCGCCAATTATCAATGTTAAAATCATATATTGTTTTATTTTTATTCAATATACAACTTTTGCATCAGTCTGCTCTTTAAAATGTTATTCTATAGATCCTGGTATCCGATGCCGGTACGGTAACATTCAAGCTGGTGCTCGCTGTACTGGTAATACCTGTAAATAATTCTTTTACAGCATTGTAGGTAATAGCAGGATTAAGGCCGATCCTTGCCAGGTTTACCGTGTATGTTTTAGCCGCCGAGCCATAATTGACGATGGCCAGGTACCGATAATTACCAATGGTAGTTGTAAATAATTCATTGGGCTGATCGCCTGTATTTCCTTCTACGGGCTGGAAGGCTTTGCCATTACCGTTTCTGGAAATATCCAGCAGGTCCTGGTTTTGCAACAGGGTTTGTGCGGTGGTAGTCCATACGCCGGAAGTGGAATAATCATCACCGGTGATCAGTGTTCCCGTAACGATACCGGAGACCATTCTTGCCCTGTTTTCGGCCAGTGGCTCTGTGCTGAAAACAAGGTGATCGGCATCTATATAGTTATAGATGTTCTTTTGCCACCATCCGTAGGTAGTACTATTGAGTGTATATCCTGTTTCGCTGATATCTTTATAGGCATCACATGCAATACGGCGCATGTTGACATACCTGGCAGTAGCCAGATTGGGGCTGATAGCGGCATAGGTAAGCATAGTGCCTGCCAGTTGATCTGATACATATTCCATCCCTTTCCTGAAGGCTTCCATTCCTGTATGAATAGTGTTATCATAATAGCTGTCTGCTTCCAGTGAAGCATGTGCGAGGAAATCGAGTTTGATCATTTCGAAGCCACAGGCTTTGAATTTACCGATGAGGTATGCGATCCTGCCTTTTGTAGCAGGGTGGGTAGGGTCCATGGCCCTGGCGCCATCAATATCTGCCGGGGAGCCGTTTACTTTTGTCCAGCAGCTTTGATATAGGTAAGAAGTACCTTCTACGGTACCGCCGGCATTTTTGCCCCAATCGACAAAAGGGGCCCAATATATGCCTGCTTTGAAGCCTTTGCTTTTACAATAGTTCACAAAAGTAGTGAGTTGACTGAAATCGCCTGTCCAGCCGCCGGAAGCCAGGTTGTCCCAATAAGAATCAAGGTCGATGTACAGGGTGTTATCACTATTTCTGAAGGTTGTGCAGTTGTTGGCAAAGAAGTCGACAACGGACCTGGCTTTTGCAAGGGTAAGATTCGACTGGACAGCCCCCCAGCTATTCCAGCCAAAGGGAGTGCCCTGTGTCCACGAAGGAACATACCGTGGCTCTGCAAGAGCGGTAGCGCTGCCATAAGTTTCGAAAGCGGTTCTCCAGTCGCTTTCATAGTCTACAAATATCTTAGGTGATTTACAACTGGTCCCACCTACATTTACCCAGCCATGTCCGCGTCTGTCGCGGGTAACGGTCGCGTTGGCGAAGCCCCCGAAAACTGCCAGGTTGGAGAGGGAAGATGCACCGCTGCCGGTAACAGTAATCCCTGTTTTCCAGGTAGTATGTTCTACGGAGCCTATTATCAGGCCATTCCTGCCGGTATTATCATAGATGCCGGTTACTTCAGCGCCGGTGAAGTTGGCGGAAGCCATTGGCATGGCATTGTACCTTACCCAGGCATCATTATCAAAAGGAACGTTTAATGCCCTCATATCTCCTCCCGCAGGTAATGTGACCTTTGTAGTGGTTAGCGGCGACATACGGTAACAGTTGGAGCCGTTGCCGTTCAGCAGTACTTCGGTAAAGAAGTAGTCTTTTCCGCTGTAGGTATAAAATACCTGTTGCATTTGCAGCTGTCCGCTGCCATTCATGGTGATGATATGTTTAGTACCATTACCGAATACATCTGTGATACTGGCAGATGAATAGGAGCGGCTGGTATATCCTGTGTAGCTGGAATAAGCAGCATCGGAATTACAGACAGCGTAAGCATCTTTAATGAGCTGTTTATTGCCGAATGACACGTTGTATGTGCCGGTGCTGAGATTATAAAAGATGGTGTTACCGGAGCCGAAGGAGATGGTAACACTTTGCTGTAATTTGATCTTGTCGATGTTAGGGCCGTAACCTCCCTGGCCATTATCCAACCTGATGATATTATTGCCTGCATTCAGTGCCAGGTCGATGGAGGTGCTGTCTACCGTAGACCATCCTCCGGAAGCGGCGCAGTTTATACCGGTATAAGCGCCATTGTTGGGTGTGACGAAGATCGTACGTGGGTCGGCAGTACAATAGTATATGGTAAGGGTATAGTTGCCTGCAACGTTAACGTTGACGGGAATGGTGACCATCCCGTTAGTAGGGCCGCCTAAGTAGCCAACCTGATTACCGCCGGAGCAACTACTGCAGTTTTGTATGTTGGCACCACCGGAAAGTGTACCGGATTCTGCTTCATATGTTTGTGGAAAGGCCGTGGAAATAAACAGTATGCAGATAAAGGTGAAAAAAGTGTTTTTCATATTTCATATTGTGGGTGAGGGGTGTTAACGTTTTCAGGTTTTCAAATATAAAAGTTTAGAACGCCTTCCAAATTCAGTAATGATGACAAGTATTATTCCTAAAGTATAACAGAGCATATCTGTCCAGGAGAAGCTGGTGCCTAATATAATGTAGGCTAATCTTGAATGCTGCAGGCCCAGCCAGGCAATTAACCGGAAATATTGTAACACCTCTACCGCGTATGCAAATAATAATACAGCAATGGCGGTAGGTACAATGGGAGTGTTTAAGCAGGTTTTAATCATGCAGTAAACGAGTATAACTACCAGAAGGTCTCCGCCATAGGGCCTTATAATGCGATCGTTCAGATATAGTGCAATCAATATTTCTGTTATGAACAGCAATATTGCCAGGATAAAATAGTTCTTATGAAAACTCATAATTAAAGTACTTTGAGTAACAAGTAAGTGATATTATTCTGTATTTGCAAAATATAGGTTCTAATGAACCGCCGTGTGTACGATAGCGAAATAATTTCTTACTCCGTTTCCTTTTAATAACATTGAGTTCATATTGTATCTTTATTTTGCGTGCAATTTAAAAAACTGCCTGGAGCATCTGGGAAACGTGTACTGAAGCAAAACCTGTTTTTTATCCCTTTACCTAAATTCACACCCAATATGAAAACACTTAACCTATGGCTGTTAAGCTGCTGCAGTATATTACTGTTCTCGCAGTGTAACAAGCAAGACAATGAAGAATTGTTATCCCGGAAAGGCAATCGTCTGGCTGTAACCGCTACTTCTGAACTGGCTTGTAATTGTCAGGAAAGCAGTACCAAACTTACCGGTACTGATGCGGATGCATGGGCAAAGAAATTTGCACCATTATTAAAATTTGATAGGGCTGCCCCTGATTATCCAACTTCTGTAGAAGACGTATGGGCAGCTACAAATCCTGCCAGTATTGTTTGTGGTGGTAAACTGATCCTGGTTAATAATACCCCCCCGCGCAGTCTGATTTTCCCCACTTACTATGAAGTACAGGTGCACCCGACTGATGCCAACAGGATCTTTGTTGACTACTGGTGGATTTACAAACGTCAGGAGAATTGTATTGGCAACACCGGCGGTCATGATTATGATCTGGAACATGTAGTAGTACAGTTCAACAGATCTACACAGGCGGCTATTTCTGTTACTTATTTTCAGCATGCCGGCTGGTATACGAAGAAGCCGCAGAATGTAACTTCAAATGGTGCAATAGAAGTGTATGTAGGAAAGATCGCTCATGGTAGTTATCATTTCAGAAACACTATCAGCTTTATTGGCTATGCATGCAGCTACTGGGGTGATTACAGAAACCCCAATGGCACAAAAGATGAAGCTGTTACTGGAAACAACTTATCACAGATGTCCTGCGATATCACCCAGTTTAACTTCAGCGGTGGCTGGGGTGAGCCTGGTGCCGGCCCGTTATACCGCGACAGGGCCTACTGGAATTACACTGCCTGCAGAGGTACTGATGGTGCATTGGGTTCTGTGGATGGCTGCAGCCAGAGCGATTACAGCAATACTGCTTTAATTGGTAGTTTATAATGTTTGATTAATTTAAGAAGCCCTGGTAACATCACTGTTATCAGGGCTTTTATATTGATGTCGCAAAAGACCTCTTCTTTGTCGCCTTCACGTATCTGCTGTATGAATGTCACAGTGTATGTTTGCATTATCAATTAAAAATATTATTATGGCAAATAGAACTGCAATCACCGTAGAAACTACTATTCAGGCTCCCACAGAAAAAGTATGGAAATACTGGACAGAGCCTAAACATATCCAGAACTGGACTTTTGCTTCTGACGACTGGCATGCGCCTTATGCAGATAATGACCTGAAAGAAGGAGGAAGTTTTAAAACGACAATGGCCGCTAAAGATGGGAGTTTTAGCTTCGATTTCGGAGGTGTATATACAAAAGTAGTGGAACATAAGGTGATTGAATATACAATGGGCGATAGCCGGACAGTAAAAGTTAGTTTCAGCAGTGACGGCAATACTACTAAAGTAGTGGAGACTTTTGAAGCAGAAGATATTAATTCTGTTGAAATGCAGAGAGGCGGATGGCAATCTATCCTGGATAATTTCAAAAAGTATACTGAGGCAAACTAATCTCTTAAAGATAATCTTACAACATGAAAAACTAAATAAAATGCCAGTGTTGGAGTGTCAGACAAGTTGTATTTACCACTAATAACAGCTGGCGCGAAGATTAAACTGAGGCACTGTCTAAAAAAAGAGGCCGTCTCCAAAAGTAATTTTTATCCGATTTTATTCGAATACCTGATGGAGAGAAATTTCATTTACGGAATTCTCAAGCGCATCAAATTACTTTTGAGCCTCTTTTTTATTTTATAATCTCGGATCTACTGGTTCACTTTCCAGTGATAATACACCAAATACACATTGATGTATTTTTCCCAGTGGTTCTTTGTTGGTAAATCTTTGTAAGCCTTCAATGCCCAGTGCAAACTCCCTTAAAGCAAGAGAACGTTTAGCAGATAAGCCCCTTGATTTTAAACGGGTGAGATTTGAAGGCGTTGTATACTCAGGGCCATAGATGATACGGAGATATTCCTGTCCCCGTACTTTTACCGCCGGTTGCGTCATCTTATCTTCGTTTATATGTATGAACTGGTAGGGCTTTACTACCATTCCTTCTCCTCCTTTACCTGTCATTGATATCCACCAGTCTGTAGCTTCCTGCACACTTACAGCATCCTGTAAATTAACTACTTTATAAGGAGTAGCTTTTAAGATAGCAGTATCTGCGAGGCAGACCTTTTTGATCTGTTCCATATGCCATTCATGGTCCTGATCTGTCCAGGTTTTGCCTGCTGTAGCCAGGATATGGAAAGGGGCCAGTTTATAATCATCCAGACTATCAACCGGCCAGCAATATTGCTGGTAAGATTGTATGTATTGTGCTACCTGTTGTTGTTTGGTACTATACTTTTCTAACAGCGCATTTGCCTCTGGATTAATCCCAACAGCCTGTTGTAAGTTTTGTATAGCGGATTGCAATGAATAGGTGGCGGCTGCTCCTACGGAACCATATTGTTTTTCCAACAGGCTTTGTGCTTTGGCACTCCATGGCATTAATTCAGCATCAAAACAAACCCAGTCTGTCTGAAACGCTTCATAAAAACCGGCTTTTTCCAGTGCAATATTTAACCGTTGCAGGAATGCCTGTTCCAATTCTTTGTCGCTAAAAAAAGCTCTTCCTGTCCGGGTATATATTACTCCTATTCCTTCATTTGTAATTCCGAAAGCTTCTTTGATGACAGTTTCGTTTTTCCCTACTATTACAACTGTTCTTGATCCCATATGTTTCTCTTCACAAATCACTTTATCTATACCAACACCTGTGTAATAGTCAAATGCTTCTTTAGGATATTCGAGATAGTCCTCCAGTTTACTGGTTTCAACCGGGCTCATTGTGGGTGGCAGGTAAATAAGCCATTTAGGATTTACTGCAAAACGGCTCATTGCTTCCAGCGCTGCTATTGCGTTCTCTTCACGGATAGTTATGTTGTGGCCAAACCTGGTAGGTATGATATGTTTACCCGTGAAATCACTGATGTCCAGGATATCATCGTATTCCTGCTGTAAGTTGATGGTAGTATCAGCAGTGTAATAGAGGGGTCTTACCGGTTCGCAGTAGGTTGCCAATGCAGGTACGCTCACCAGTTGTTTTTCCGGATAACGCAGGGCTGTTAATTTACCACCGAATACACAGCCGGTATCAATATCTATGGTCCTGTTCAGCCATTGTGTTTCCGGTACGGGCGTATGACCGTATACAACATTTGCTTTGCCTTTGTATTCTGCTGCCCAGTTGTATCTTACAGGCAAGCCAAATTCATCAGTTTCCCCGGTTGTTTCTCCATAGAGGCAAAATTCCCTGACAGCACCGGAGCCTCTGCCCTGCATTTCTTCTCTTATACCGGCGTGGGCAACAACCAGTTTGCCCTCATCCAATACATAATGACTTACCAGTTTATCAATAAACTTTTTGACTTCTTCCCTGAATTCAGGCGTTTCTTTTTCCAGTTGTTCTATGGAGTGCTGCAGACCATGGGTAGGCTGTACATTTTTCCCATTCAGCCATTTGAGCAGTTTCACATCATGATTCCCTGGTACACATAAGGCATTACCGGCATTCACCATATCCATCACCAGCTTCAGTACCTGTGGCGTTTTAGGCCCACGGTCAACGAGGTCGCCTAAGAATACCGGCTTGCGTTGTTCGGGGTGACGCCATTGTACACCCTCTTGTTTGTATCCAAGTTCCTGTAACAAGCTAATGAGTTCATCATAACAACCATGGATATCCCCAATGATATCAAAAGGACCTTTCTCCTGTTTCTTATTATTAAACAGCGGCGCACGCAGAATTTCTTCAATATTATCTACATCCTGCTGGCTATTGAGTTCAACGATAGTCCTGAACCCTTCCATCCTCAATTTTCTCAGACTTCTTTTTAATTGTGAGATTTGTTGAGGGATGACATGTTTAGCCATGTCTCTATCTGTACGGGCCAGGCTACGGTCTGTACATAATTTTTCAGGCATGTTGAAGACGATAGCAACAGGTAATATATGGTATTGTCTTGCCAGTTTGATCCAGTCCTTGCGTGATTCTTCCTGTACGTTGGTAGCGTCGATGACTGTCAGCAGGCCATTCTTCAATCTTTTGGCAGTAATGAACCTGGCCAGTTCGAATGCGTCATCTGAAGCTGTCAGGCTATTCTCATCATCACTCACCATTCCCCGGCAGTAGTCTGATGAAACAACTTCTGTTGGTTTGAAATGCTTACGTGCGAAGCTGGATTTCCCCGAGCTGGAAGCTCCTATCAGCATAACAAGGGATAATTCCGGTATATTGATCTGTTGATTATTTCTTGCCATTGGTAATTGCATTAGTTGTGAAAATGGCCATCTGGCTCAGCGCACCTGCATCCGGATCCTTTTCTCCGACGGGTTTGTAAGTGACGGAATAAGCATACTGTTCTGCCACCTGGCTACCCCATGCGGTAAATTCGGATCTTGTCCATTCAAAACGGTGATCGCTGTGTCGCATCTGTCCTGCTTCCATATTGGGGAACTTTATGTTGTATTCCGCATTAGGAGTGGTGACAATAACGATTTTTGGTTTGGCATATTCGAACACTACCTTTTCCAGTGCAGCCAGTCTGGGTGGATCGAGGTGTTCTATGACTTCTACCAGCATAGCAGCATCGAACCCTTCCAGTCGTTTATCCCGGTAAGTGAGTGCGCCCTGAATCAGCTGGATACGTTCCAGCTGTGTGGAAGACATCCTGTCGAATTTCAGTTTGGATTTCACTATTTCCAGCGAGCGGTAACTCACATCCATCCCAAGAATAAATTCGAACTGCTTCTCCGGCAATAAGATCTTCAGCAGTTTACCTTCTCCGCAGCCCAGGTCTGCAATACGTTTTGCATCTGTTTGTAATAACTCCTCCTTTACAGATTGCAGGCGCATATCATGTACCCGGACCTTTTTTTCAGGTGCTTCTTCCGGTTCAGTAATTTCATCTTTCAATAAAAATTCCAGTGCCCGGTTCGCTAATGCTTTCTGGTTTTTAAGGTAACGGTAGGTGATAACCTGACTGGCAGGGTGTGATGACAGCCAGTCCTTCCCTTTCTCCAGCAATTTCTCTACTTCATGATTACCTACCCAATAATGTTTATCATTATCGCAAACGGGTATCAGTATATAGAGATGAGATAACAGTTGTTGTAATGTAAGTGTATTCCGCAACTTTACAGTGAAATAGCGGCTATCTCCCCATGAAGGAAAGGCAGGATTCAGTGGGTGTCTTTCTGCTTCAATTGTGTAACCCAATGGCTCAAACAGTTCCTGTAACAGCTTTTCCCCACCGCGTACGGGAAGGACGGCTATCGTTACTTCAAAAGGCATTGCAACATTCACCAGTTCCGGTTTGTCCTTACACTTGCCATTCATGGCGGAAGAGTAAGCTTTTGCAATAGCCGCACTCATGAAAGAACTGGCTACATAGGGGCGATCATTTACATATTGTTCCAGCGCAAAGTCATTGCCTGAAGAGCCGTTTTTGCGTACCAGTGCAACAGGGTCAATATCCAGCAGTAAAGCAGCTGTACACCTTTCTTCACTCACTTCTGTATAAAAAAGATGTGCTATACCACCTGACAATTCCGCCTGTTGTACTTTGGCAGGGTGTTTATGCAACAGATAACTGAGGTCTGAAGCGGGGTTGTGGGTAGTTGTAATTGTCAATAACATAAGGGTGCAAAATTAAGTATCTTTATGAGACTATAGATGGCTACACCTGAGAATATTCTTTTTAATGCCCTTAAGCATCATCGGGGATTCATTTGCCGGCAACTGCAAACGGCAAATGTTACGTCATTACAGTCCCTTGGTAACTCCCAGATGGACATCTATTACGGCTCTCTTGACTTAGATGCTTTATTCAAAGAAGTCATCACATTAATACCCGCAGATGATGAGACGTCCTATCTGAAGTGGCTAAACGGCGGGTATAAAGAGATTACGTTGTCCGACACATCGCGTTGGGTATTATTACATGGTACAGAACCGGGGAAATACATTCATCTGCATCCGGCACGTTATTCCCCGCATAGCCTCCGGGTGAAAGCCACTATACTTAAAACAGCAATGGCTATCATAATAGCAGGAGTCGCCCCGGACCTGAATACGGTGAATAATATACGCCGTTCAATATCGCTTTCTCCGGTGAAAAGCCTGGCGCAATGTGAGCATTTATGGGAAGTGCTGGAGATGCTGCATGGTTAAAATGACCACTTACAAACATTTTGTCCGATATCGACCACTTTTTTATATTTAAAATCACATAATTATTTAATTACCATTGTTTTAAGATTGGCGTATCTCTTGTAAATATCCAGGCATGGATAAAGAGATTACACAAGAAGTAACATCACGAAAAAGAAGGAAGACTATCCTTGTAACGGTTGTTGGTATAGCGCTGCTTATTGGCGCTATATGGTTTGTAAGAAGCTTCTTTAAGTCAACCATAAAGAAGAACGAAATTACAACGGGGACTGTTGAAACAGGAGATATTGAGAATACGATCAATGCTTCGGGAGAAGTGATCCCCGAGTTTGAAGAGATCGTTACCAGCCCGATTAATGCATCTATTAAAGATGCAGCCATAGATGCCGGCAATAAAGTAAATGCAGGACAATCTATACTCACGCTTGATAAATCCGCAACACAAACTGCTTTTGAAAAGCAGAAATTTCAACTGGAAAGTAAACGCAATGAGATCAGCAAATTGAAGCTGGACCTTGATAAGAGCTTTTATGATATACAGTCGAATAATGATATTAAGCAGCTGAAGATTGGTAGTCTGACAGATGCTGTGGAGAATGCAAAACGATTGTATAAAGCGGGTGGCGGTACAAGAGAAAGTATTGAACAGGCAGAGTTGAACCTGAAGGTAGCGCAGCTGGAGAAGAAACAACTGGAGAATGAAATAAAGAGCAAACAGCAGACCATGCGTATAGAGATGCAGGAAGCTGTAATTGCTGCTGCTATACAACAAAATGATCTGGATGAGTTGCAACGGAAATTAAATCTCGCGAATGTAGTAGCTACACGCGCAGGGGTAGTGACTTATGTAAATAAAAATATCGGCGCTAATATAAAAGAGGGAGAGATGATTGCCCGTATAGCGGACCTGAACAGCTTTAAGGTAACAGGTAGTATATCGGATAATTACTTAGATCAGTTGCATAATAATATGCCTGCTATTATCCGTATCAATGATACACAACTAAGAGGCCATGTAACGAATGTATATCCTTCGGTACAGAACAGCATTATCACCTTTGATATTCAACTTGAAGAACGTAATAATAAACAGCTACGCCCTAATATGAAAGTGGACGTATTTGTAGTGACGGCCACACACAGCAAAGTGATGAGGGTTGCAAACGGTGCTGCATTCAAAGGTGTTAGTCCGCAGGATATATTCGTGCTGAATGGCGGGAAAGCAGAAAGACGCAGTATTCATACCGGATTAAGCAATTTCGATTATATAGAGTTGATAGATGGTTTAAAACCCGGTGATATAGTGATCACCTCAGATATGAGCGATTACAAAAATTCAAAGGAATTAACCATCACACCATGAGATATCTTCTGCTTCTTTTAATAACCAGCAGCGTATATGCCAGTGATACCGTCCGGTTATCATTGCAACAGGTAGTGGAAATGGCAAGGCAAAACTCTATCGCTGCCAAGCAGGCAATTGCCACAAAAGAGAACAAATACTGGCAGTGGCGTACGTTCAGATCTAACTATCAGCCGCAACTATCGCTGACAGGCGTGCTGCCCGGCTACAGTAAAACTTCTACCCAGGTATTACAGCCGAATGGTACTATCCTGTTCCAGCCTATACATAATGATAACTCTTCCCTTACGCTGGATTTCAGTCAGACCATTACCGCTACCGGAGGTACTATATACGGAACTACTGCATTGCAGCGCTTTGATGATTTTGACCGTAACAATGTATTATATAATGGAGTACCTTATGCAATAGGGTATAGTCAGCCGTTGTTACAGTATAACAGTTTGAAGTGGGATAAACGGATAGAGCCGCTGAAATACAATGAAAGTAAGCAGGCGTATATCGAATCTCAGGAACTGATCGCAATTACTGTGGAAGGATACTTTTTTGATCTGCTACTGGCGCAGGTAAATTTACAGGTAGCAGAAAACAATCTGGAAAATACAAAGAAGATCTTAGACATCGCCAATACTAAATTTGAACTGGGAAAGATTTCGAGGAATGAGATATTGCAGTTGCAACTGGAGTTGTTAAATGCCAGGAAAGCAGTAGGAACGGCCAAACGGGATATAGAAATAGCTACTTTAACATTACGGAGCTATACAGGATTTGAAGATACGGATAAGGTATCGCTTATTGTTCCTGCTGCCGCTACCAATATGGAAGTATCTACAGACAGGGTGTTGATAGAAGCTTTTGCCAACAGGTCGGATGCCATTGCTTTTATAAGAAGGATGGCGGAGGCGCAACGGGATGTCGCAAAGGCGAAAGGACAAAGCGGCCTGATTGCCACGCTTACTGCTAACCTGGGCTATTCGAAAAGCGCTTCTACCATCCCTGATGTTTACCGTTCTCCGCAGGACCAGCAGCTGTTACAATTACAGTTCTCTATCCCTATCCTGGATTGGGGGCGTTCAAAATCCCGTATTAAAACAGCACAGGCTAATGAACAATTTACGGCTTACGCGGTTGAGCAGGATAAGCAGACCTTTAAGCAACAGATCGTAACGCAGGTGACCCTGTTCAATATGATGAATGAACAGATCCTTTCAACGGCAGAAGCAGACAGCATTGCCGCTGAGAAATACAAGATAGCCCGGGAAAGGTATGTGCTGGGAGACCTTAGTATTACAGACCTGAGCATCGCCTTCCAGGAAAATGATCAGGCCAAACGGGATTATATTAATGCATTAAGAGACCTATGGGGTGCGTATTACCAACTGCGTTATCTCTCTTTATATGATTTTGAAAAAAACAGAAAACTATGATACGTCTGCAAAACATTGAAAAAGTATATCGTACAGATACGATAGAAACCCTGGCATTGAACAGCATTAGTTTAGATGTAGCCAAAGGGGAATTCCTGTCTATTATGGGGCCTTCCGGTTGCGGTAAAAGCACCCTGCTGAATATTATGGGGTTGCTGGATGCTCCTTCCAAAGGAGATGTGAGAATAGGAGAACAGGCAACATTGCATTTATCCGACAAACAACTGGCCCATTTCAGAAACCAGAAACTGGGATTTATCTTCCAGAGTTATCATCTTATTAATGATCTGCAGGTACTGGATAATGTAGAACTGCCTTTATTATATCGCAATACTACGGCAAAGGAAAGAAAGCAACTGGCTACAGAAGCATTGGAGAAAGTAGGATTATCTAACAGGATCAAACATTTTCCTACACAACTTTCCGGCGGTCAGAGACAACGTGTCGCGATTGCGCGGGCAATAGCAGGAAGACCGGAAATTATTCTGGCAGATGAGCCTACCGGTAACCTGGACAGTGCAATGGGAAATGAGATCATGGAAATACTGATACAGCTGAATAAAGTAGATGGCACTACCATCGTGATGGTTACCCACGATGAGAATATGGCGAATAAAACGCATCGCTTAGTAAGACTGTTCGATGGTACGCAGGTACAGTGATCATTTTTAAATCAACATCATGTTAAAGAATTACTTTAAAATAGCTATCGCTGTTCTCAGACGCAGAAAGTTCTTCACCTTCATCAGCCTGTTCGGTATCAGCTTTACATTGACGACACTAATCATATTGAGTGCCTTTATCGATAGGGTAATAGGAGATGATTATCCTGATAAAAAAAGAGACCGGTCTTTGTATATCGTAAGAATGGAGGAAATAGGAAAGGATAACCACAGCTCGACTACACCTTCCTTTTCTTTTCTGGATCGTTATGCAGGTAGTTTAAAGACTCCTGAAAAAATGACTATATTTTCCAGGTATAATGGTACGAATACCTATGTGAATAATAAAAAGATAGCGATTAACTACAAATACACAGATGCTAATTACTGGGATATACTGGAGTACCAGTTCCTGGAAGGAAAACCCTTTACTCAACAGCAACTGGACAACCAGGAGAAGGTAGCGGTCATATCCGCTGATATGAAAAAAGAGTACTTTGGAGACATACCGTCTGTAGTGGGGAAATATATTGAAGCTGATAATGTGCAGTACAGGGTTAGTGGTGTGGTAAAAAACTTGCCGGTTACTTCTTACATGTTATACAGTGATATCTATCTGCCTTATACCATTTCAAAATCAAACTATAAAGATAAGGCCTACAGGGGCGATTATATGGCCATCTTACTAGCCCGTTCAAAAGGAGATCTATCTAAGATACATGATGAATACGAACAGCTTGTCAGTAAGGTACCTATGGAAAGCACTGAGTTTAATCAGATTATCAGTCATGCCAATTCATACGTTGCCAGTTATGTAGATACTGGTAATGAAAAGAAATCAGGGGTTGTTTACGTGCTTACTGCTATAGGATCATTTGTTTTTCTGTTTATGTTACTGCCTACGCTGAACCTGGTGAATATTAATATTACCCGTATTATGGAACGTTCTTCAGAGATTGGTGTACGTAAGGCTTTCGGCGCTTCTTCCAGAACATTGGTATACCAGTTTATTGTTGAAAATATTATTCTCACTTTATTAGGTGGTATAATAGGGTTAATATTATCTGTCATCGCCCTCTATTTCATCAATGAGCTTAATTTTATAGCCAATCTGGAGCTTACTGTCAATTTTACTGTATTGTTTTGTGGGTTACTGGTGTGCCTGTTCTTCGGATTGCTGTCCGGTGTATATCCCGCATGGCGGATGTCTAAACTAAATGTGGTAACCGCTTTAAAAGCACAATAACGAATATTATGTACAGGCATTTATTTAAGTTGATCTGGAATAAAAGAAAGCAGAATTTTTTATTGATGTCGGAGATGCTGGTTTCCTTTCTGGTTCTATTTGCAGTATTTACACTGTTGGTATATTACTATCAGAACTATAAAAAACCTATGGGGTTTGATTATGAACACGTATGGGTGATCAATTACAGCAACGGTAACAAATTGAGTAATGGAGATTCGCTAAACCTGTTTTATGAAACATTGAAGCGGGAGATCAGGGCTATGCCGGAAGTAAGGGATATTAGTTTGTCCAGTAGTAATACCCCATTTAGCCATGCTACGATACAGAATGGCTTTAAGTATAAAGGTAAAATGACGGAAAATGTCAATGCCTACCGGATAGATGACAGCTATAAAAATGTATTGCAACTGAAAATTCTGGAGGGGCATTGGTTTAGTAAAGCAGACGCGGTAAACGGTACAGTGCCAATTGTTATTAATAGCAGTCTTAAAGAAATGGTATTTGGTAAAGAACAGGTGATAGGAAAGATTATCGGGGATGATGAATATAAGAGGCAGATCATTGGTGTAGTGGCTGATGCTAAGTATGATGGAGATTACATGCCATCCGGTTTTGCAAGTTTTTCCAGAGTAGATACCAGTAGCATCCATTGGATGGATAAGCTGTTAGTACGAGTGAATGCTGATGCAGGGCCTGCATTTGAAGGCCGGTTGTATAAAAAGGTAGCAGGGTATATAGAAAGTTCCAATGTAGAGATCGAGCACCTGATCGATAAACGGAAAAGCATTAATTACTTTGCATTAGTGCCCATGATCGTGCTTTCAATAGTGAGTTGTTTCCTGATCATTAATGTAGCCTTAGGTTTATTTGGCGTACTTTGGTATAATATCAACAGGCGGAGAGGAGAAATAGGGTTGCGGAGGGCGATAGGGGCCACGGGAAAATCGGTTGCAGGTCAGTTGGTAATAGAGGCCATGATCCTGGCTACCTTTTCGCTGATCATAGGTGCATTTTTTGCCATACAATTCCCGCTGTTAAATGTATTTGATCTACCCGCAAGCGTTTACATAACAGCGCTGGTATTGTCAGTAATATTTATTTATCTTTTGGTACTGGTATGTGCCTTTTATCCCGGCAGACAGGCAGCCGCTATTTATCCTGCAGTTGCATTACATGAAGAATAATATATGATACTGATCATTGATGATGATATTGCGGTAAGGGTTTCGTTACAGTTGCTGTTAAGCAGCAATAAATACGATGTAACTGTTGCAGACGGACCTGAAATGGCATTAAGGATAATCAATCAGGATAAACCTGATCTGATCATGCTTGATCTTAATTTCACGCTGGAAACATCGGGGAAAGAGGGATTAGCCCTGTTAAAGAAGATCCGGTATATCAATCCGGCAGTTCCTGTTATTTTAATAACCGGTTGGGGAAGTATTGAACTGGCGGTAAGTGGTATGAAAGCCGGGGCCAATGATTTCATTAATAAACCCTGGAATAACGAACACCTGCTGCAATCTGTTAAAACCCTGCTGGATTTACAGGTGCATGCATCTGAAAATCGCACCAGGAAAGAGCTGGATAAGATCTATCATTTTCAGCATATCATTGGAGAAGACGCGAGGATGTTAAACATCCTGGATACGATTGGCAGGGTAGCTGCTACTGATGCCTCAGTGCTGATAATGGGAGAGAGTGGCACCGGAAAGGAGCTGATAGCCGAGGCGGTGCATCAGAACAGTGTGCGTCGTAACAAGCCTTTTATTAAGGTGAACCTGGGAGGGATATCCACTTCATTGTTTGAAAGTGAGATGTTCGGACATGTAAGGGGCGCTTTTACAGATGCCCGCTTTGATCGTACCGGTCGTTTTGAGACGGCCCACAAGGGTACTATATTTTTGGACGAGATAGGTGACCTGGATGCCGGCAGTCAGGTAAAGCTGCTGCGGGTATTGCAGGACAGGACCTATGAAGTGCTGGGTAGCAGCCGCACGAAAACCGTGGATGTACGTATTGTATGTGCTACGAATAAGGACCTGAATGAGATGGTATCCCGGGGCAGTTTCCGGGAAGACCTGCTATACCGTATCAACCTGATCACCATTCATCTGCCTGCTTTGCGGGAACGGCCCAGGGATATTCCTTTGCTGGTGAGTTTCTTTATCAATAACCTGAAAGAGATTTATAACCGGCCTTCTCTTACGGTATCCCCAACTGCTATGAAATGGTTGCAGCAGTTACCTTTACCCGGTAATATCCGGCAGTTAAAGAACCTGGTGGAACGTTCCATACTGGTCAGCAAAAAGGATGTCCTGGAGACGGATGACTTCCGTTCCCAGCTGGAGTTGTCGCCGGCGAAAATGGGCAGTGTACCGTTTCCCGGAGTGGGCATGATTACGCTGGAAGAAATGGAAATTGAGATGATTAAACGGGCAATGAATCATCATAAAAATAAGATAGCAAGAGCAGCAGCTTCACTTGGGCTTACTCGCAGTGCATTGTACCGGCGATTGGAGAAATATCAAATACCCTATGATGAGACTGAGGACTAAATTCATTTTTTTTGTAGTCATACTGCACCTGGTAACGCTTGTTCTCAGTTATTTTATTTTCAGTGCCAATAAGCTCTTTTTTATCGTCTCAGAGATTTTTGTCATTATCTCTGTTGTTATTTCCATACAACTTTACCAGCAGTTGATCCGCCCGTTGAAACTATTAATGCGGGGAGTGGATGCTATCCGCGACAGGGATTTTAATGTGAAATTCCTGTCTACAGGCAAACATGAAATGGATCAGCTGATCAGTGTATATAATCATATGATTGATGAGTTACGGAAGGAACGTACGCGGCAGGAGCAGCAGCATTTCTTTCTGGAAAAGCTGATCCATACTTCACCTACAGGGATCATTATCCTGGATTATAATGAACATATACAGCAGATTAACCCTAAAGCGCAGCAATTACTGGGGGTAGATGCAGGCGTGCATGATCTGCCGTTGAGTAATGCCTTATCTCAATATATATCGTTTTTAAAATCCGGAGAGACTATCACCGTAAAACCGGATGGAGTGAATACTTATAAGCTGCAAAAATCACACTTTATAGATAGAGGTTTCCCGCGTCACTTTATTATGATAGAAGAGCTGACGGCGGAGATACTGGCAGCTGAGAAGCATGTATATGGAAAGGTCATCAGGATGATGGCGCATGAAGTGAATAATACGATAGGCCCGGTAAATTCTATTATACAATCTACATTGCAGGCTGCGCCATTATCTATCCCGTTGAAAGGTGCTTTGCAGGTTGCGCTGGACCGTAATCAGAACCTTAACCTGTTTATGCGGAACTTTGCAGAGCTGGTGAAATTACCGCAGGTAAATAAAAAACAAGTAGACCTGCGTAAGCTGGTGAATGATGTATGTATACTGATGAAAATGAAATCAGAAGAGCGTAAAGTAGCATTAATCACAGAAGTGCGGGATAAACCGTTATTTATTTCTGCAGATGAACAGCAACTGGAACAAGCGCTGATCAATATAGTAAAGAATGCAATTGAAGCGGTAGAAGAGGCTGGTAGTGTAACATTTACGCTCAATGCCAGGCAATTGATCATTACGGATACCGGCAAAGGCATCAGTCCTTCTCAACAGGAATTATTGTTTACTCCTTTCTTCAGTACAAAGAAAGACGGTCAGGGTATTGGATTAATGCTTGTACGGGAGATATTGGTGAATCACGGATTTGAGTTTTCATTGAAAACGGTAGCAAAAGGGCAAACGGAGTTTGTGATCAATTTTGGTTACTGATCTTATCGTTTTGAATGGGAGAATAATCTGATTTAAGCTGCCCGTTGACAATGATTTTATCAAAGTAGCATTTTACACCGGTAGCAATGTTGATGTTTTCTACGTTTTGTATGTGAAAATGCAAGTGTGGTTCTGAAGAGTTACCCGAATTTCCGCAAAGTCCCAGTAGTTGTCCCTGTTTAACTTTTTGCCCTTCTTTTACCTGTATGGAGTGATTTTTAAAATGGGCAAAGTACAGGAATTCATTATTGTCTGTTTTTAGTATTACGCAATTTCCAAGCACCATCATAGGGTTCATTACACCGGGCATATTATCTTTTATACCGTCTACAGCCATTACTATTTCACCATCGCAGGGCGCTGTTAATTCCTTTCCAAAGGCATAATAATCCTCATTACTATTGCCATTTGTTTTAAACGATTTACCAGTATTATCCTTTATCAGGATATCAAAAGCATTCTTCTGAGCTTCGCTTTGAATATGGTAATTTAATTCTTTGGTGTCCCCACCCCAGAGAACGTTCCATTCTCCTTTGAAAGGTAATTTCAGTCGGGTGATGTTCCGCTCAATAACAGGGAGGCTGTTATATGGTGTAATATTAAAACCAGTGATAGATGCGTTATTATCTATAGAGATAGTAAGCATAAAGAGCGCCTTTTCGAAAGTTGTTTTGTAGGAGGCCGCTATTGATGTAGACTTTATAAATTGTTTTTGGGTTATCAACCCACATCCCGTTTTCAGGCTTGTAAAGAACCCTGTGAGTTTATCCAGGGGTAATGCCTGTTTTGTCCCGGCAGAGAGCATACTGAATATACTGTCATATTTCCCCGCATTGTAAGCAGATTTAAATTTGTCTGTGACGGTTTTATAATCCGGGTTTTCTGTCTGAGCAAAAAGATGACTAATGCAGCATGTAAGGGCAAGGATGAATAGGATGTGGCGCATACTTTAGTATTTGATCATTAAATATATGAAACAGGATGCTTATTTTTTTTCCAATACACATCCTTTCAGGTATGTTTTCTTTACAAAGGAAGCTGTTTCTGTAAAGCCCGCATTTAACCAAAGATCTTTACACTGAGGATTGGCATACAGAACTTTTAACGGACGTTTTTTCCTGGACAGGCTTTCAGATACCCTTAGTATAAATTCACTCATTATAGCTGCACCGAAGGGATTGAAAAGAAAGATAACGCCTACGGTGTCCGGGATTTCATATGTACGGGCATCTACACATGTAATTGTAACAGGGAGATCTTTACAGACATTGGCGGCCTGATCGCATAAGCGCTGAGAGAAATCAATACCAATGATCTCTTTATATCCATAAGCGGCTGCCATTGCCAATACACGGCCCCTGCCACATCCCACATCGAGGAAAGTAGTATCTGTTGTTTTCAGCTGATTCAGCAGCCATCCCGCTGTATAATAATTTACAGGTTCGTAGGTGCTTACGTGCAGACGGTCTTCTTTGGATACAATATCCGACAGGCTATCAAGCCCGATTGTACTAATACCATATCGTTTTTCTCCCCTCATTTCATGTATAATAATGAAAATAGCCAGGTCGATTCCCCAATGCCATGAAACGTATAAGAAATAGCGTAAATACTTCATGTGAATGCCAAAAATAATGATACTTATAGAATTAATCTATTAGGATTTTTTTATTACAGAAAATCATTCACTTTTGTTGGAAATCAAGAAAAGCCTTAGCAAATCATCGAAATTGTCGTATATTTTATTGAGCCAACCAAAGACCATATCCATCCCAATGCTGTTATAATAAATGAAATTATTAAGGTAACCTGATATTGTAACCGGCAGTAGAGCATAGACAGCGCATATGGCAGATAAACCGTAATAAGTATTGCAATGAATGAACAAATTCTGATCGTAGAAGATGAATTGATTGTCGCAAGTGATCTTCGTTTAACACTTGAGCGTGCCGGTTACCGCATTTGTGGTATTGCCCGTTCTGTGTACAGGGCCCAGGAGATCCTTAAAAACGTGAAACCGGATATTGTGTTACTGGATATTTATCTGAAGGGCGACCTTACGGGAATAGACCTGGCCGCAGAGCTGAACCAGCGCAAGATCCCGTTTATTTACCTGTCGGCAAACTGTAATAGCGAGGTACTGGACGCGGCTAAGCTGACACGGCCTTATGGTTTTCTGGTAAAACCTTTCAGAGAGAAGGACCTGCTTGTGACCCTGGACATTGCCCGTTACCGCCATGAACATCATCAGGAGCTGAAATCAAATAGTACTATCGTTGTTACAAGGCCCACATCTGTGCCGCCAAAGATCCCTCACTTTCAGGGAATTATCGGGGAGAGCCAGGTGATGCAGCATGTCTTTCATCTGGTGAGGCAGGTAGCTCCAATGGATACATCTGTATTGATATTGGGAGAAACCGGTACCGGTAAGGAAGGGACAGCGAATGCTATTCACCAGTTATCTTCCAGGAAGATGAAAGCATTTGTAAAAGTGAATTGTGCTGCGTTGCCCGCCCAGTTAATAGAATCGGAGTTATTCGGACACGAAAAAGGTGCCTTTACAGGCGCTGTCGATAAAAGGATAGGGAAGTTTGAGCAGGCAGATGGCGGTACTATCTTCCTGGATGAGATAGGAGAGATGCCTGTGGATTTGCAGGTAAAGTTATTACGGGTATTGCAGGAGAGAGAGATCGAACGAATTGGAGGAAAAGGGCCTGTAAAGGTGAATGTCCGGGTTATTGCTGCTACCAGCAGGAACCTGGAAAAGGAAATTGCCAATGGTAATTTCCGGCTTGATCTTTATTACAGGCTGCATGTTTTTCCCATACAGATGCCTCCACTGCGGGAACGTAAAGAAGATATCCCTTTGCTGGTATCTCACTTTATACAAATGTATGCAGCCAGGACCAGTAAAACGATCACCGATATATCTCCGGCTATTATGCACGACATTACAGCTTATCACTGGCCTGGTAATGTACGGGAACTGCAACATCTGATGGAAAGAAGTATACTGCTGGCAAAAGATGGTGTGATAAGAAAAATAGATTTGCCTGCTGCGATGGAGCTTAGTTCGGAAAATGCATCATCAGGACAGATTAAAACAATTACTGAATTGGAACGCGATCATATACTTTCTGTTTTAAAGATGTGTAATAATAAAATTGCAGGACCGGGCGGTGCTGCAGAATTACTCAATTTGCCTCCGACTACACTTGCTTCTAAAATGAAAAAGTTAGGCATTACAAGAAAACATTCAGTTTGATCTTCTTATATTGCATTATTATTCCCCGGTTTATTTTTTACCATTAAATTAGAATACATGAGTGACCCAAATCTGGAACGACATTCTCACTATGATACGGTATCAAATGCTATTGAGGCATTAAGAAAAGAAGGTTTTACAATTGATTTTAATCTGGAAGGGGACTATCTGTTAAGTCATTCAGATAAGATACATGTAAATGATTTTAATATCGTAGACGTATACCGTTACGAAGGTAATTCTGATCCGTCTGATGAAGCAGCGGTATATGCGATTGAGTCTGCCTCCGGTTTAAAAGGTATACTGGTAACGTCCTATGGTGCTTATTCAGATTCACTTTCCGCAGCCATGCTCGAAAAACTTAAAATGAAATAAAACATTCTTTATATGAAAGCAAACATTGGTATCAGCGACGCTAATTCAAAAGCTGTTGCATTAATTCTCAATCAGCTTATTTCCGATGAACAGGTGTTATTTGCTAAAACACGCAATTATCACTGGAATATTGAAAGCCCAAGTTTTATGGAATTACACAAATTCTATGAAGCACAATACACAGAACTGGCAGAAACAATAGATGAAATTGCTGAACGTGTTCGTAAAATTGGTCATTATGCAGAAGGCCGTCTGAAAGATTATCTGAAACTGGCCAACCTGGAAGAAGGTGAATACACTAACGATCAGAAAACGCAGTTGAAGAATTTGCTGGATGATCATGAAACTGTTATCCGTGGAATCCGTGGTCATATTTCTAAGGTAGAAGATGAGTATAATGATATTGGTACTGCAGATTTCCTGACTGGTGTATTGAAACAACATGAGCAATGGGCCTGGATGATCCGCGCTTATTTAAAATAATTAAATTATATAGAACAGGGGTTTTGAAAGCCCCTGTTTCCTCTCTTTCTACAATTGTAGAAATCTATACCCTTTACATTCTCTATTCTTATATTATTTTATCAGCTTCATGTAATTTTTATAATGATTAATGTTAATGAGGTATTTGAACCTGGTTGGTTTGATATTTGAATTAATGTTAATTTTTATGGATATGTTGGAGTTATTAGAAATAAAGAAGCAGTTGGAAGGACTGAATTATACGAATACCGACAGTTTATTTGAACTACGGCTTTTGCTGATGGAAGCTGCCTCTATATTAACCAGGAAACATATTAGTAATGCCAAGCAGCGGAAAGATGTAAAAATGTCTGCGCTGTTAGTAAGGTCATTTGATAATATCAGAAGTTACTTCTATATTATTGAAACTACTAAACGCGGTCATGAAGACTGTTTTAACACTATACAAAACTTAGTGGTCAAAGATATTACGAACCTTATATCTTTATCAGATACTCAGGATTATAAAATAATACCCCTGCAGAATACTTCACTTGGAATAGCAAAATAGTAGCCCGGTTTTTATTAATTCCACGTAACTGGCAAAAGCGCCATAAATTTAAGTCATGAATACGATCAGAATAGGTTGGGCCGGATTAGGCAACATGGGGATTCCCATGGTTAAGAATCTTGTACGTGCCGGGTTTGATGTTACTGTATACAACCGTACCGTAGCGAAAGCCAATACATTAAAAGTTGAAACGGGGGTTCGTGTAGTCACAACTCCCAGTGAGCTGATTAACAATGTTGATTTCATTATTACAATGGTAGCGGATGATAATGCACTAAAAGCTATTTATCAGTCGCCCGACGGATTGTTATCCGGGAATATACCTGCCAATCTGCTGGCAATAGATATGAGCACTGTTTCTCCTGATACAACAAAGCAGATTGCTGCCCTATGCCGGAAAAAAGGTATTGGTTATCTGGATGCACCTGTATCCGGAAGTGTGAAGCCTGCAGAAAATGCGCAGTTGATCATTATGGCCGGAGGGCATGAACAGGACTTTGAGAAGGCAAAGCCTATATTTGAATGTCTGGGTAAAGCCGCCCACTTTATGGGGGAAAATGGAAGTGGTAATTATGCCAAGCTGGCTGTGAATACTTTTTTAGGAATTACAGTACAGGCACTCGCGGAAACAGTGATTTTTGCCCGGAAAAACGGGATCACTGCTGAAGCGCTGTTGCCGATTATTAATAGTAGTGCTGTTGGCAGCGGGTTTACAAAAATAAAATCTCCTGATATAATTAATAATAGTTTCCCGGCTGCGTTCCCGTTAAATCTTCTGAATAAGGATATCCTCCTGGCAAAAGCACAAGGGTTGAATACGCCTTTGGGCAATGCATTGGCAGAAAGCCTTCAGGAGGCTTTAAGAAAAGGATTGGGAGATGAAGATATGATGGCGATCATCAAATCATTATTTTAATGTATAACAACGCTATCACCTTTTTCCTGCATGAGTACCGGGTGCCCTATCTGTTTACGCCCGGTTACGAGTGTCAGGACGCCCAGTATGGCAGATCCGGCCATAATACTGACCATAGGAAGAGCCGAATTGGTATTAAAGAGACTTACCCCTACAGACGCCAACGCGCCAATGCTCATTTGTAATGCACCCATCAGGGCTGCAGCACTGCCGGCATTCTTTTTAAAAGGTGCTATTGACAGGGCAGAGGCATTTGGATTAACAAAGCCAAGGCAGCACAGAAAGATGAATAACATAATGATGGTAGCAGGTAAGCCGTACCATTTAAGTAGGTCCCTATCAGGAAGATAATGCCCGTGATAGCCTGGCAGAGGAGACCTACGATGATGATCTGGCTGCTGCTGTACCTGCGTAATACCAGGCTGTTTAACTGGCTGGAGCCGATGAAGCCTACAGATAAGCCAGCGAAGATCCAGCCATAGGCGTTTTTACTCAGATGGAAGATATCCATGAACATGACAGGAGAACCTGATACATAGGCAAACAAGCCAGAGAATGCCAGCGCTCCTGTCAGCGCGTAGGTGTAAAACTGTGGTTCGCGGATAACAGCAAGGAAGTTCATCAGGATGGGGCCGGGCTTTAAGGACATATGTACATCCGGCTGATAACTTTCCGGCAGGAAGAAGATACTGGCCAGTAAGATTAATATGCCCATTACAGCCAGGATAACGAATACCGTCTGCCATCCGAATACCGTGGTTACATATCCGCCAACTGTAGGCGCAATCATGGGAGAGGCGCCTACTACCAGCATCAGCAGGGAAAACACCTTAGCGGAATCTTTTACGGGGAATAGATCACGTACCATGGCAACGGAAGCAACCGCTGCAGCACAGCTGCCTATTGCCTGGAAGAAACGGAGTACTACCAGTGCATCAAGTGTTCTTGCGGTAATGCAGCCTATAGAGGCCAGAATATATAATGTTAGTCCAATGTAAAGCGGTTTCTTTCTGCCAAAGCGATCTAATAACGGGCCGTAGAGCAGTTGCCCGGCGGAGATCCCGATGAAATAGCTTGACAAAGAGAACCCTACTTTGATGGAGGTAGTATGCAGGTCCAGGGCAATAGCCTCAAATCCTGGCAGGTACATGTCAATAGAAAAGGGCCCCAGTGCGGTGAGTGTCCCTAAAATCAAAATTAAAAAGAAGTATTTCTTAGTTGGCATTTCTTCTTGGTCGGTCTGATGCATTCTTTTATTATTCATTTCTTCACTAAGCGGCATTAAAGGTAAGCAAAGGAAGTTTGTTTATCTTCGTAGTCCTATGAAAAATATTTCCCTGCTGTTGCTGTTATTGCCCTTGTTCTCCTATGGGCAACAGTTGAAATCTTCTGTTTCATGGCTGTTCCATCATTCAAATGATACTAAACAGTTAGTCGATAGCTGCGTATATAACGAAAATGGAGTGCTGGTTTTCCGTCGTGATTATAACCTGTTTAAAGAGAATGATTATGAGGATAAACGGTATACTTATAATCGTAGTGGGAAGCTGGTAAAATCTGTGAGTTATGATGTGAACGGGCAGCCCTGGCTAACTGATTCAATTGGTTATGATGAACAGGGCAGGGTGATATCAGAAAAGGTATACCGGAATAATAATGGACAGGTTGTAACGGATAAGGAGATCCGTTACGGGAAAAACAGGGTTGATATTGGGAAAGACGTACATGTTTTACGGACATATGATGTTAAAGGGCGGCTGGTAATAGAGGAGATGTACAGAGATTCGGTATTAGTAGAAAAAACAGAGTATCAGGATCATGGGAAGAAGGTGACGCGGGGGAAAATGATTATACTAACTTCTGATGAAGGAGAGTTTACTTATAATGATGGTGTTTTGATATCTCAGGTAAAAGGAGCTGAGAAAGTGATTTTTGACTTACCTGTGAAAAGGGAAGTAACGATCTTTGATGAGAATGGGTTGAAAAAAATGGTACAATATTACCAGGATGGAAAATATTATCAGCACCTGGAGTATTACTACAGGCGCTGACTCTTTATCGTTATTCCGGCAGCCTTTAAGCCATCTGCTTTTACTTTTAGTTTGATAATGCCTTTGTTGTCGTTTGATCTTAATATGGCTAATGCCTTCCCTTTAAATGTGGTACAGGCCGGTTGCTGAAAACTAGCAGGCCTGCTGGGGCAGGCGCTGCCTGCAGCAGCCAGGGTTCCCTCTCCGCTTATTTCCAGTTGTAAGGGGATATCAGCATCAGGTACTACGTTGTCTTGCGCATCAATGATTTCTATATTAACGTAGGCCAGGTCCTGAAGGCCAATTGTTTTACGGTCTGCCGTGAGGCGGATAGCAGCTGGTTTGCTGGCCGTGACGAGTGTTTTCACCCCTACTTCTCTTCCGTCCTTCATGGCGAAGGCCGCCAATACGCCAGGAGCATAAGGCACATCGAATGTTACGGTAAGCGGGGTGCTGTCCGGTACTTGTTTGATGGCCAGTGTGACATCGTTGAGCGTTAGTCTTACTGTTTTACTGCGGGTGAATACCCGGATGTGCATGAGGGTATCTATATAATCCGGCCATGTCCAGGAGGGAGATTCGTCCGGCCATCCCCACCAGCTTATGGTTTCTTTGGTGCCTGGAGGTTTTGGGGAGTGTACGACAACTTCGATAGGACTGTTATTCCATACCACGTCGCGGTAGAGGGATTGTGTTTTTTTATTTCCTATGAGGTCGATATCTCCGCAATAGGCATTGAACCAGGGGAAGGTGAGACGTTGTGATTCTTTGTTATTATAGATGCTGTGACCGAGTCCGGCTTCGCCAAGGTAGTCCATGGCAGTCCATACGAAGTCGCCGATAACATAGGGGAGACCTTGCACCTGCATCCACGCCTGGTATCTTTCAGCGGGAACTGTTTCAGAGCCGAATACAATGCGTCCGGGAACGCGTCTCTGGTCTATTGCGTAGCGGTTCCATTGGTAATTGTAGCCGGCAACGTCCAGCAACGCGAAGGATTTGTCGGTAGCTTCCCATTTATAGGGCCGTTCCCAGAAATCGTTTTCTGCTTCGGTGATGGGGCGGGTATTATCCAGTTTTTTAATTGTATTTACTAATTGCCTGGTGATGTTGAGGCTGTCGGCGCGTTCCGGTATTTCATTACCGATGCTCCACATGATAACGGAGGGGTGATTACGGTCTCTCAGTATCATGGATTCGAGATCGCGTTGCCACCAGTTGTGGAAGAAGCGGTGATAATCCTCCGGGGTCTTTTTTTCGGACCACATATCGAAAGCTTCATCTATTACCAGCATACCAAGGCGGTCGCAGGTTTCGAGGAATTTCTCTGAAGGAGGGTTGTGACTGGTACGAATAGCGTTAAAGCCTGCCGCTTTCAGGAGTGCTACTTTTCTTTCTTCTGCACGGTCGAAAGCAGCAGCACCCAATAATCCGTTATCGTGATGTACGCAGCCACCTTTGAGCGGCGTTCTTTCTCCATTAACAGTAAGGCCTGTTTCAGCGTCTATATGTACGTTTCTGATGCCTATTGGTATGATTACCTGATCAGTTACTTTACCAGCGTTAATGAGGCTTATTTCGGCTTTATACAGGTATGGGTGTGCCGGTGACCAGAGTAATGGATTATTGATAGTTGTTTGTTGTCCTTCAGCCACTATTTTACCTGTTGAGTCGGTGATGCGTACGCTGATGGCGGCATTATTGGATTCAGTTATTTGTATGGTGGCTTTTTCTTTATTCACTACGGGTGTGGTGATGAAAATTTCCCCCAGGTGTATTTTGGGCCTGTTGATAAGATATACGTGGCGGTAGATACCTGCGCCGCTATACCAGCGGGTATTGGCGCCGGTGTTTTTTACTCTTACCGCAAGTACGTTCGTTTTACCAGCCGGGGCAAGGTAAGGGGTGAGGTCATAGGTAAACGGGGTATAGCCGTAAGGGTGGTTACCCAGGTAGTGACCGTTCAACCATACGTCGCTGTCCATATATACGCCATCGAACCGGATGCTTGTTTCTTCCTGGTTTTTGAGTGTAAAGGTTTTTCTATACCAGGCGGTGCCGCCCATTACGTATCCGCCTTGTTCTTTGGCGGGACTGTATTTATAGAAAGGGCCGATGATGGTGCTGTCATTTTGGTTGGGCAGGTCTTCGATGGCCCAGTCGTGGGGAAGATATACTTTTCGCCAGTCTTTGTCCGGGAAGCCTGGTAGTTCAACGCCGGTCATACTGTCTTTTTCTTTGAGGAATTTCCAGTTATCGTCAAACAGTTTTGTTTGAGCGAATGTATTGAAGCTGATAAAGAGGCAACTGAGAAAAAATATTTTATGGATGGTCATATTCACTTGCTTTTCTTTGCTATGGCTGTGCCAGGAAATAAATGTAGTAACTTTTTTGAGGGTAGTTGAAATATTTTTTTGAAAGACTTTTGGAATATTCCAGAAAAGTTCTACTTTTGCAATCCCAACATCGAAAGATGGTCTACGGGTTCGGGGCGTAGCGTAGCCCGGTTATCGCGCCTGCTTTGGGAGCAGGAGGTCGCAAGTTCGAATCTTGCCGCCCCGACCGAAAAATTAAAAAGCCTTCAAGTCATTAGACTTGAAGGCTTTTTAATTATAGTAAAATTTAAATGTGTCTTATTAAGAATCAAGGGATCAAGTTGAATTCTTATTCCTTTACTTGCGAGTAGACTTACTAATAAACTTTTTAAACTCTTTGTCGAAATCACTCTCGAAATTCCTGTCTTGTGCTATTCGAAATTTTTCATATTCGTTTTCTGTTAGTTTGACAGCCACATCATGGCTTACTTTCCCTGCGTCTTTCAATATTTGGTATTCATTAAATTGTAAAAATGCATCTAGCTTTTGAATCCAGTCAGCCATTTTCATAGGTAATTGTCGTGTAGCTTGGTTTTCAGCATAGTCAAGATACATAGTGACAATTCTTTCAAGCTCTTTTATTTCTTTTTCAATAAGGTAGTTTTTAGCAATTCCTATATCACTCTTCAGGATTTTGCCATGGGGGGAGTTCTTGAATGTCTGTAATCCCATATTCGGTTTGTCCGCGTTGGCTCGTTCTGCAATTAGCTGAGCTGCTGTTTTTCCTGATATAGCATAATGTAATTTATTTTGAACTGTTTTAAAGAATGCCTTTGTTATTTCCGCGTCTTTATTGTAGTCAATGCTGCATTGCTCATATATATCTGTTATTTTGAGATAGAACCGACGTTCACTTGCACGTATTTCCCGAATACGCTCCAGTAATTCATCAAAGTAATCCTTCCCAAACCTTTTACCTTGTTTTAATCTTTCATCATCTAATACGAAGCCTTTTATGATAAATTCCTTCAAAATTTTGGTTGCCCATATGCGGAATTGGGTTGCCTGGAAACTATTTACCCGATAGCCAACTGCTATTATTGTATCAAGATTGTAAAAATCCAATATTCTGTTAACATCGCGGTTTCCCTCTTTTTGAACTACTCGAATTTTTCGAGTAGTTGAATCTTCCTGTAATTCTCCACTCTTGTAAATTTCTTTGAGATGGTAAGTGATTGTATGGCTCTCGACTGCAAATAGTTCTCCCATTTTCTTTTGCGTAAGCCAGAAAGTCTCATCATTAAAAACAACTTCAATTTTTACATCGCCCTGAGGGTTACTGTAAAATATTATATCTGATGATTCTGATGTATTATCGGTAGACATAAATTTTAAATAAAAGGAAACTATTATTTCCTGCCTCAACAATTTAGCAATCTCTTGAATTTGATCCAAAAATATTATAAAGTTATTTAAGGCGTGTCCCAATTAACCTGACTCAAAAAAATCTTACTTCCTTTTTCAATTATTTTCTCCTGCAATTTAGTCTATGTATGCTTTATCTTCATTTATTCTCAAATCGAACCAAAGTGAATTGTTTGGTTTACTTAGAATTTTTAGGTTCTTTGTATTCTATATATGTCAGGTTCAAAAAGTCAGGGATACAACCTCTTTAAATAATTTTTGATCCATATGTATTAAAATCGGATCAATGTGATGAGTCTCTAATCCGTTCGGGAAAAGAACTTCAAATCCTCAATTCTTTCGTCCTTACTTAATAAATCCGGCCTTCATTTCGTACGAGCCGTATTCCACGTCTTTTTGTGTTAGACTTTTCTCCTTTTGGGTTATAACCCGGGCATCATGCGAAGCTACCTTTGTCTTGTCAAAATGCAATTAAACATTTAAACAACACAATTATGGAACTTAAAGGAAAAACAATATTGATAACAGGCGGTACAGCAGGTATCGGCCTGGAAGCAGCAAAGCAATTTTTAAGCAATGGTGCAAAAGTGATCATCACCGGCAGGAACCAGCAGAAATTGGACGAAGCCAAAAAATTATATCCTGCATTAACTGCTATAAAAAGTGATGTAGCCAATGCAGATGATGCCCAGTTGCTTTTTAGTAAGATTAAGGAGCTTGGAGGAATTGACATCCTTTACAATAATGCTGGTGTTATGAGCGGCCCGCAGAACCTGGGAATAGCCAATGATAAACATTTTGAATTGGCTAAGTATGAAATGGACATCAACTACCTGGGTGTAATCCGCCTGAACAACCTATTCATCGAGATGCTGAAATCAAGGAAAGAAAGCGCCATTATCAACACCTCTTCCCTCTTAAGTTATGTACCATTAAATCTTGGTCCAACCTACTCTGCCAGCAAAGCGGCCACGCGCTTTTATACAGTGTCACTGAGAGAGCATTTAAAAATACTTGGCAGCAAGGTTAAAGTGTTTGAGCTGGTACCACCTGTAGTGGCAACAAGTATGACAGAACACGTTGAGACAAAAGGGATCTCTCCGGAAAAATTAATAAACGCATTGATTGCCGGCATCAAAAACAACCGGTTTACTATACGTGTCGGTATCTCCAAATTGGTTTACTTGGCCAATCGCCTGTTTCCTAAAATAGCATACAGATTAGTAAATCCGGCGGAAAATACCAGCCAGCTTCAATCGTAAACACATTTTCTCTTCACATTATAATATTGAAAGATTATGACAACAAATATTTTGGCTCCAGCATCAGACGAACTCCATACCATTCTCACCAATCAGCGAAGTGCCTTTTTGCATGACGGCCCGCCCACACTTGAACAAAGACGAGCCGATTTGAAAAAATTCAAATCAGCAATGATTGCCAGGAGAAAAGAAATTGAAGAGGCAATAAATACTGATTTTGGTCATCGCTCCCGGCATGAAACTGCAATCGTAGAAATTGTAGCCGTTATAGAAGGCATCAAATACCTGAGCAGCAATCTTAAGAAATTTATGGCTCCGGGTAAGCGAAAAGTTGCATTGCACATGCGATTTGGAACTGCAAGAGTCGAATACCAGCCGCTTGGTGTAGTGGGTATCATATCACCATGGAATTATCCAATCAATTTATCGTTAATGCCTGTTGTTACTGCCATTGCTGCTGGCAACCGGGTAATGCTTAAGCCATCAAAGTTTACACCTGCCACTAATGCTGTGATTGATGCGATGTTCAGTGAAATTTTTCCAAAAGAACAGGTAACCCTTGTAAATGGTGATGGCGCGGCATTCAGCAAATTGCCTTTTGACCATCTTATTTTTACCGGCAGCACATCCGTAGGGCGATCTGTCATGAAAGCGGCGAGCGAAAACCTCATGCCCGTTACCCTGGAATTAGGAGGTAAATCGCCTGTCATTATTTCTAAAGATTATTCACTCGAAAAAGCAGCATCACGTATCGTGTACGGAAAACTTCTAAGTGCAGGTCAAACATGTATTGCACCTGATTATGCATTGGTCCATGAAAGTGAAGTGGATGCTTTTATCAAAGCATATGATCACCATGTAAAATTGGCTTATCCTGAAGGACCAACCGGGGACGACTATACTTCAATTGTGAACGACCAGCAGTATGCAATCTTAAAGAGCCTGATTGATGATGCTCAAAGTCATGGAGCTAAGATAATAGAAGTGGGCGTTCGACCTGGTGATGCATCAAAACGTCCTCATACAATGGCTCCGCTTATTGTGTTGGGTGTAACAGACGAAATGCGTATCTCACATGAGGAAATTTTCGGACCTATTTTACCAATATTGACGTATCAATCTATTGACGATGCAATTAATTATGTGAATGCGAGACCAAGACCATTAGCACTTTATTTTTTCACGCATGATGATGAAGATAAAAGAAAAGTTTTGAACAGAACTACCTCTGGCAATGTAACGATCAATGGAACATTTTCACACATCGCACAAGATGATCTTTCTTTTGGGGGCATTGGGGAAAGCGGTATGGGTGCCTATCATGGCATAGAGGGTTTTCGAACACTCAGTCATGCCAAAGGAATTTACGAACAGGGAACCTGGAATGGCATGGATCTTCTTCATGCTCCCTTCACTAAAAATACGGATATGCTTATTAATCTCTTTCTTCGTTAATTTGTAACTTAATACAAATATGATGAAACACTTTAAATCAATCAGTGAAATGGCAGTTGCCAACAATCTGCCATTGCCGGAGCATCCTATGTTGGGTCTGTTGCGCATCAATCGGCAGATTAAAATAAATAATGAAGCATATACCAGCGATTTTTACATGATTGGATTAAAAAAAGTAAAAGCCGGTTACGTATTATATGGCAGAACCAAATTTGATCATGAAACCGGCTCTATGATATTTTTAAAACCACGCCAGGTGGTGGAAATGCGGAACCTGGAATTTGAAGAGGATGGTTACATTTTACTTATTCATGAAGATTTCCTGGCTGGACATTCATTGCATGAAGACATTCAACGGTATTCTTTTTTTGATTATGAAACAAATGAAGCCCTTCACCTGGCGCCAAAAGAAGAAAAAATAATCTGGAATATTTTCCATACGATAGAACAGGAATATAATAATACTGAAGATGAATTTAGCAAAGAGATTATTCTCGCAGGCATCCATTCCATACTCAAATATGCGGAACGGTTTTATAAAAGACAATTCATCAACCGAAAACAATTGTCCGGGAAAACCGTAACAGAGTTCAACAAAAGTTTACAGAAGTATATTAAAGATGGTTCCCTTGAAAATGGATTGCCCTCAGTTGGGGATTTTGCAAGCAGGTTAAACATTTCTTCGCGATATCTCACTGATTTGTTGAAAGTAGAAACCGGCAAAACTGCTATTGAACTTATTCATATTGCTCTTATCGGGGAAGCTAAAAACAGGTTGAGAAAGAAAGATAAAACTGTTTCTGAAATAGCATACGAATTAGGATTTGAAAATATGTCTTACTTCTCCCGACTCTTTAAAAAAGAAACAGGAATGCTGCCCACATCTTATAAGAAACAATTTTTTGAATAAAGTAATAATTGAAGGTAGAAAGCTCTCAGTCATTTAGAGAGTGCATGACAAAAGGTTAAGTATATTTTGGGGCGGCTTCTACAAGTCCGCCCTGTGCTGTTCTATCTGCTTCATTAGAAAGTAGAACAATGCCGCTTTTTAGTTCCGGATACACCACAGAATAACTTGAAAAATCAAATAGTTTTCCCATTTTCTTTTGCATAAGCCAGAAAGTCTCATCATTAAAAACAACTTCAATCTTTATATCACCTTGGGGGTTACAGTAAATATTATATCTGATGATTCTGATATATGTCCGTGGAAGTCGAAGATAAAAATGCGGTACCTGGTTGTTTAAGGGATTAACAGCTGAACCCTTAATGATCCATGGGGATAAGTAGGCTTAGAGTAGGAGGAGACATGGGAGAAGGTTGGACCTATACTGAAGTTAGGTATTCTCATAGGTAGATTATACTAAAACCCAATTGCAGGGATATATATATAGCTTCTCATTTACTATACCGGACATCTTTTGTGCAGAAAATACCGGTAAATGTCTTTTCAGGGCATAGAGATGTTATTGGAAGTATCCTTCCACGATATACAAGATCCATATTTGCGTTGAGGAGAGTGGATATCATTATCCTTCGGGGAGAGAATTATACACAACAGGCCTTATCATTTTGACAGGTGCAGGATATGGAGGGATTGTCCATAGCCTGGGTGCTTTATTATGGTGTTGTTTTTTCACTTCTTTTAATTGCTCCTGTGGTGGCATTACAGCGATTATATCCAGGGCACAAGCTGTCTTGTTTTGAGATAGATGAAACTGTCCATTCACCTCATACATGGCCTGTACTTCCAGCAGGATAAGTGTAATATTTTTATTATTTGTATCTAACTTAAAGATAACAGGAGGATACTTTTCTCCGCGTTTGATTATGATGGCTTCGCTTGTTACCTGCCGGGTAGCGTGCTTTGTAAAATTGACAGATAAAGCAATTGCCTTTATGGAAAGATGGGTGGTGCCTCTTAGTGCATGGCTACTATTGGTGAAACTACCCGGAAATGACAGATTCAACTCTCCCTGATCATTTCTTTCGATGACAGGGGAGGCTTTTAAAAGGTGATGAATACCTGCTTCCTTGTTGAACTGGAAATTCTTCAGTGATTGCATATTGGTACCTGCTAATATCCGGTTGCCATCAGCACGTAAGATCTTTCCCATCAAACTATTCAGGCGGTAATGGAGCGTATTATCATAGCAGTGCCGGGTATATTCATGGAGAGCATGGCGAATCAAGCGGCTGCTTTTACTGGCAATGCCAAAATCTGTTGCCGCCCGCTTGGTGGCAGCAGATTGCCTGACAGTTTCAGGAGCACGACGCACTAAGTATTGCTTCCGGTTCTTTTTATCTTTCCGGTAGTAATACACCTGATTGCCTAATCTGCCTGAGATGCGAAAAATACCAACTTGTTTTGCCATAAAAAAGGGTCATTCAAAGTCCTATTAAGGTACTAAAAATCTGACTCCCTGAGAAACTATCAGCGTTAAATGTACTCACTTATTTTTTTCGGCACAGAGTAGGCATAATATTGGCATTTTTTCATTTAAAAAAGCCATGTTAGTACCACTTATCGCACTCATCATTGTGATCATTATTGCAGTAGTCTATGTTATTGCACAAGCAGGTAAAAAAACGAAGGATAAAGGAAACAGACCCTGATTAAAACAGCTGTTGATATATGGAAACAACAACGTTTATAACTGTCTACATTAAAAACGAACCGTACAATTTCCAGGTTCACATTGATCACGAACGTGGTATGACGACCTATTATGTATCAAGTGAGAATAAAAACCCACCTGCATATATACCAGATGATCTTCAGTTTAATATGGATGGTGAGTTAACCCAGGAAATACGGTTGAAAACCGTTGAACAGGAGCAGATTGCCCGCCTCATCTGGCAGGAAATCCTGAACAAACTAAATCCATAGCGCAGCATACTTTGAGTAATTGAATTATTCCCACTTCCTGAAGCTGCTTATTTCTTCAGGAACGCATATATAATATCTGCAGGCATCACTATGGTAACGGCACGACTATACCTGGCGATATTAATCCCCATGAAGTTTCCTGCCATATCAAATACAGGTCCACCACAACGGTTTGGTGTCAATACCGCATCATGTGCAAACACACCTGTAAATCCATCTCTGCGAATGCTTTTGCCTCCCGGAAACATTTCCGCAGGGTGAGTGGCTGCTATAACCGGTTTCCATCCTAAAACAATCTGTTTGGTATAGAGAGTTCCCTCTCGTTTAAGCTGTACCGTAATTGTATCCTCAGGCCAGTACTTTTGTAACTCAGTAAAGTACTTCTCTGCCTTGTCAATTGTAACCCCATTTATGCTAATCAACTCATCACCTTCCTTAAGATTATTTATGGCAGCAGGAGAGTTCCTGCGGACAAACGTCAGCAGCAAGGGATCCTCTTTGTATGCAATGGATGCTCCTAAAAAACCTGTACTGCTGCTCTTTGGCAGGTCCAGCGTTAATGATCCCGCTATGCTGATGGTGTTAGCGGTATCTGAGTTTGTGCTTATCAGGAACTGACCACGTTGCAGTAAGACCGGCCTGGACGGAATAACGCCTTCCGGGAGCTTTCCATGTACTTTTAATAAGACAAGGTCCCTATCCCTATTGCGGGATACAACAACAGCTTTAATGACTTTACCTTTAAGGTGAATCTCCGGGTCATTGCCAACCATCGAACTTTTGCTTACGATATATCCATGGGTGAATACTGTTCCATAGATCTTCTCCTCCTTATCCTTTATCTTACTGGTGATAAGCTGACAAGCGGCAGGCAGACCATCGGGCAACGTATATTGCGGTATAGGGGCTACCAGTGGATCATGGCCAATAGCATCAGTGATATCTGGAAGGGCATTGTATTTTTTTGCAGCAGACAATGCTGTTCTGTATTTGCGGTACAGGTCTACCGGTATTTCGTGATTCTCAGATTCAGGTATCCCAATTGCGCTGTGAATCCCGATTACACGCCCCAGCCAATCAAATAGCGGACCTCCGGAGTCACCGGGTTCCATGATACAGGTGGACTGTAAAAAACCACGGTCATCCCTAAGGCTGGTAATCAGGCCAAAACGTACGCAAGGCAGTGGTTGATTCAGCGATTCGGGGTATGCAATGCTGATGCAGGGTTGATGAAGCTTTAACGAGGAGGAATAGCCAATTTCTGCATAAGGCCAGTTACCGTGAGTAATGATCTTCATCATAGACACATCCGGGACCATCGGATCGTCTGCCAGCTCTATTTTGCCGAGTGCCAGTGCAATAGTAGCTGTGCCATCCGGGAACATTACTTTGTAAGTAGTGCCCGGAACGGTAGTATGTGCCGCCGTAAAAATATCGCCCTGAGGTGTTACCACTACCGCGCTGAACTGGGCGCTCATTTGTTGTTTGGAAGTAGTATCATAAGCCCAGACACGCACCGTGGCGGAGTATGCTTTTTCTATAGCAGTATTCTGACCGTAAACATCCACGCAGAAGGTCAGCGTAATAAACAGTAGTTTGAATATTTTCATATTAAGAACATAAAACCCGGCAGATTTGTCTGCCGGGCTGCAATAGAATAGGGACAAAATCAGTTACTAAAAATTTCGGACAGTTTCTTATTCAGTTTCTCGCCGCGAACATTATCCGCAATGATCTTACCGTCTCTGTCAATGAGGTAACAAGCTGGTACGGCTCTTACGCCATACAGGCGCCCTACCGCGTTGTTCCAGCCTTTCAGGTCAGATACATGCAGCCATGGAAGCCCGTCGTCTGCAATAGCTTTCTCCCATGCATCCTGTTTGGAATCCAGGGATACAGAAAGGATCTCAAAACCTTTGTCTTTATATAGCTTGTATTGTTTCAGCATGTTAGGGTTCTCAGCACGGCAGGGACTGCACCAGCTGGCCCAAAAGTCGAGTAGTACTACCTTGCCTTTCAGATCGGTGAGTGATAAGGGCTTGCCTTTCACGTCTTTCTGGGTAAAGGTTGGCGCCGGGTTACCGACAGCGGTAAGGCGTTGGGAGGTAATACGCTGACTGAGTTCTTTACCTATATCGGTTTCCCGTAAGTCCTTGTTAAGTCCGTCGAGCCATATTTTCGCCGTAGGCATATCAGTATAAGTGCCTGCCACTTCAGATAATGCTACCAGGGCAAAAAAGGAATTTGGGTTGCTTTTGACAAATTCTATCTGTTTCATGCCTCTTTGCTTCCTTAACTCAAGCTGTTTTGCATTGAGTGCCTGGACAAACTCAGGATCCCTTTTATCTTCCTGGGATGCCTCTGCGTATTCCTTCTGATAGGCAGCGGTGAGGGCCATAATGGAACCACCTATTTTTGAGTTGTAAGCTGCAAACTCGTCATATACTGCGGAACCGGTAAAGACAGCTGTGCTTAAAGAATCTACAGACGTTACCTGGATCTTCTCAGGACCGAAATAGAAATAGATCACATCTGCACCGGGTGAATAAATGGAAAATGGTTTGCCTTTTCCTTCATGATCAAGCGCCATGCGGGCGGTCGTATATCCTTCTACAGAACCTGTCAGGCTGAATACCCCGTTTACCACGTTTGCAGAGTCTTCCTTACCCTGTCCCTGAGCATCGCTATAGTCTATGTAAATTTTAGCAGGTTTATCCAGCTTGCCAAGCTTACCGGTAATACTAAAGTCTTTTTTTTGTGAGAAAGCTACCACAGGAGCCATTACTGCACAGACAAGGAACCCTAATTTCATGTAATTTCTGTTTAAAAGATAAAATGCTGAACGGATGTGTTTATTAAATAAAGCACTTGTTAGCGATTTTCTTAGCGTTTTTACAGAAATATTTTCACATAAGCCAAAGAAAGCCCCATATAAAACTACCTGTAATTAAAAGAGAACCTGTATCGTAGGTTGATACAGGCTCTCTTTGTTCAGGTACCTGATGGAGACTTATCGTCATTCAGACGATTCTCAGATCCTTTATTGTTTTTTGCTACAACCTCTTTTTTGATTACAGGTAGCTTGCCCTCTGCAGGTTTATTTAGTTGCAGAGGTATTGTTGAATATGTAATGGGATATTTTCCATTCTCCGAGATGCTTGCGGAGTATGAACATTTCTTTATTTTTTAAAGAAATGTTTTCACCACTGGACTTAACATGTGTTTCAACGTTTGAATTTGTTCTTACAAAAGCATATTCACCGCTAACTGTAATTTCGTCGATAGCGTACCGGACCGTTATCTGAAAAGTTTTCAGCAGGAATTCAAAAGATGCTGTCAGTTGTTCTGTTCCCTGAACTATAGGGCTGTTGTTAGGCATCAGGACACCATCGGGTGTATATATTGCAACTGTTTTGGCAATATCGGTTGCGTTAAAAGCATCGCTGTAGGAAAGTATCAATTTTTCAATGGCGATTTGTTCTTCTGTTGGCTGCATTTTTTTATTGTACTACTTGTTTATAAGTACAGTGCAAAGCAACCGGTTATTGGAAAGATCAGCCAATAAACAAGGTTAAGAAACAGGCTTAACCTAAGTTAAGGGTAAATTACTTTTTAGCGTTGATCCTGCGGATCTTGCTTAAAAATTCCGGTGTGATGCCGATGTAAGATGCTATTTGCGTATTAGGTAACCTGTTGGCCAACCGGGGATATTGTTCAAGGAAAGTAAAATATCTTTCATCGGCTGTGGAACTGATATTTTGCAATACCCTGTTTTGAATTTCTATAAACTTTTCTTCCACGATGACTCTGAATATTCTGTCGAATTTGGGATGATTGTGATAAAGGTAGATGAGGTCTGGCTTCCCGATCTGTAACACCATGGAAGGCTCAACCGCTTCAATATATAGCCGGCTTTCTTTTTCTGAATGGAAGCTACCAATATCAGCTATCCATTCGTTTTCGGCAGCAAACTGAATGTTATGTTCTGTTCCATTGCTGTCGACCCCATACATTTTAAAACATCCCGAAAGAACAAATGTATAATGTTTGCAAACGTCGTTCTGTTGCAGAATAAACTGTCTGCGTTTCACCTTCTTTTCAACCACGCGTTGCCCCAACTCATTCTTTTCAATTTCCCTAAGCGGAATGTATTGTGCAAAATGTTCAATGAGTTGGTCTATCGGCATATTGTTACTTTATAAATAGGGTACAAAATAAATCATTTAAACCGGCATATTGATAAGAAACCACCGGCAATTTCCGGGAAATTGTCCCTGGTAAAAACTGTAGTCCGTTCCCCAAACAAGAAATCTGCAGACTCAGCCTGGCGGCAAATTAAAACGAACCTGTATCAAAAGTATGATACAGGTTCGTTTTATTCGGATACCTGATGGAGACAGATAGTCGTTTAAGCGATCCTCAAGCCTAATTTTTATTTTGATACATCCCCTTTTAATCCGGGGATTTCGGATACACTTTTTACAATATAGGCTAATTTTTAGTTGTCATCTTTACCGACCTTTGTGAAGCAACAGCAGTCAGTTGCATCTCCTGAATGTATTCGTTCAGGTAAATAGTATTAATTTTTAATTTAGTCTAAGCCATGAAAGTTATACCATCTCCCGTCATATATAAAAATATCTCTGAGTTGATGCGGGATATAAATATGCCTGAACCACTGCATCCTTTGATCGCGTTGGTGAACTACGATAAAAAGGAGGGGAACTATAAAAACCCTATACATAATTTCCTGACCAATTTTTATAAAGTGTCTTTTAAGAAAAATTTTAGAGGACAGATAAAATATGGACAAGGTTATTATGACTTCGAAGGGGGCGGGCTGGCTTTTTTAGCGCCCAATCAAGTGGTAACAATGTCCCGTGAGGAAGGCTGCTATGAAGGTTATAACCTGTTTTTTCATGCCGATCTGATCCGGAATTATCAGCTGGGAAAGAATATTCATGATTATGGTTTTTTCAATTATGCAGTGAACGAAGCATTGTTCCTTTCTGATAAAGAGAAAAAAGTAATCGCCGGCGTGTTTGAAAATATTGAAGCCGAGTTGGAAAATAATATTGATGCCTTTAGCCAGGATGTGCTGGTTTCCCAGATCGAATTGCTGCTGAATTATAGTAATCGCTTTTACAACCGGCAATTCCTTACACGGAAAGCCATTCATCACGACCTGATCAGCCAAATGGATATCTACCTGGAAAGTCGTTTTGCAGATCATGAGGGTAGTATACCAACTGTTCCTGAAGTGGCTAAGCATCTTGAAGTCTCACCAAGATATCTGACAGATATGCTTAAGTCCTTGACCGGGCAAAGCGCGCAACAGCTTATTCACGACCGGTTAGTTGAAAAAGCTAAAGTGATCTTAAGCACCACCCGGTTGAATATTTCCGAAATCGCTTATCAACTGGGTTTTGAGCACCCGCAGTCTTTTAATAAATTATTTAAGCGCTACACCAATCTTTCGCCAAACGGCTTCAGAAAGTCTTTTAATTAATCACTGAAACGGACCTGGATAGCTCCATACTTCTCATCAGGCAACTGCAGTAGCCTGGGATAGAGCTGTGTGCCTGCAATCCAAATCCTGATTTAAAAATTACACGATAAAAAGCATAATAAAATGAAACAATTTGAAAACAAAGTGGATGAAAGTGCACGGGTGATGAAGGCAATCCGGTTGCACGAATTTGGTGGCGCAGAGGTATTGCGTTACGAGGAAGCGCCGCTTCCAGCCCTGAAGCAGGGTGAGGTGCTCGTTCAGGTCCACGCGGCCGGTATTAATCCTCCTGATTGGTATCTGCGCGAAGGGTATAAGATGCTTCCTCCCGAGTGGAGGCCATCAGTAACTTTCCCTGTCATTCCGGGGTCGGATGTATCGGGAGTAGTAGCAGCTGTTGCGGAGGATGTACATGACTTTTCCGTCGGCGATGAAGTTTTTGGCATGATCCGTTTTCCCAGCTTTGGGGAGAGCGCTGCTTATGCAGAGTATGTAGCTGCGCCTGCGTCGGACTTAGCGCATAAACCGGCTGGCATTGATCATATGCACGCCGCAGGCGCACCGATGGCAGGGCTTACAGCATGGCAGTTCCTGATTGAACTGGGTCATAATGTACAGAATCCACTTCAACCGGAAATGCATCGCCCGGTGCCATTGAACGGCAAAACGGTACTTGTGAATGGTGCAGCAGGTGGAGTAGGGCACCTCGCCGTGCAACTGGCAAAATGGAAGGGTGCGCATGTTATTGCGGTGGCATCGGGCAAGCATGAGTCGTTCCTGCGCGAGCTAGGGGCCGACGAATTCATCGACTACACAAAGCAGCCTCCCGAGGAAGTTGCGCGTGAGGTTGATCTAGTCCTGGATACGCTTGGCGGTCCCTCCACTGGTCGTTTCCTGCGTACGCTCAAGCGTGGCGGCGCTTTATTCCCCGTGTTCTTAGGATTTTCCGACGCTGAGGAGGCCGTGAAACGGGGTGTGACAGTCTCGATGACCCAGGTGCGCTCGAATGGCCGGCAGCTTGAGGAATTGGGGCGCCTGCTTGATGCCGGAACGGTTCGCGTTGCTATCGACAGCACTTTCCCGCTTGCTGATGCCCAAAGAGCGCATGAACGAGCTGCCCGGGCACATATCCAGGGAAAGATCGTGCTCACTGTCGTGTAAGGACAAAGCCCGAACGATCATTCTTCTTGTGAGTGTGTTCATAAAATGGCGGGTTATATAAAAGCGGGCATAAGTTGTTTTTGGCACTTTCGTGACACTCTTGTTTAAGTAATATCCCAATTTTATCTATTTTTAGGATTTGGAAATGGTAAGGATTTAATTATTTAGCCGAAATTTGGCCTAAATTCAGGGATCACCAACTTAGGAGGAACGATAAAAAATCAGTAGCAATGGCTAAAAATTATGTTTCGAACTCGTCAGAATCGACCAGGATGTTTAAAAGTGGACTATTGGAGGGGCTATCGAAGGTCCATTTTACTGTACCTCTTTATATTTATGTGCCTACAGTAGGCTTTTTCATCTATAAATCTTTTTCAGAGGGGATCAACGGCCTCACCTTTATCGCATACATGGCGTTGGGGCTGGCTATATGGACAGCAACGGAATACGTGTTGCACAGGTTCATTTTTCATTACATTCCCAAGCAGAAATGGGCTTTAAGGTTGCATTTTATCTTTCATGGGGTACATCACGACTTCCCCCGGGATAAGATGAGGCTGGTTATGCCACCTTCTGCCAGTATCCCGCTTGCCATATTGTTTTACAGCCTTTTCGCATGGCTTATCAAGGATAAAGCGGCTTTACATGCTTTTTTCCCTGGTTTCCTGATCGGCTACCTGATTTATGATATGCTGCATTATGCGATGCATCATCATAATTTTAAGAGCGGCTTTATGAAAAGGGTAAAACAGCATCATATGCTGCATCATTACCAGGATGCTACAAAAGGATTTGGCGTAAGTTCTGCGATATGGGATAAGGTACTGCGTTCCGATTTTAATAAGGATACACATAACCTGGTCTGATATTCCCACTAAACGAATTGAGAAAGGGTAGCAATTTTGCTATCCTTTTTCATTTAACTATTTACACTGTGTCTCATTTACTTAAAGATCATATAAGTACTATCAGCCCATTATCAGATGAAGAATTTGATTATATCCTCAGCCATTTTGTATTTAAAAAACTGAAGAAACATGCCTTTCTCGTACAGGAAGGAAATAGCGTGAAGTATGAGTATTTTGTACTGAAAGGCTGTTTAAAAGCCTATATGACTGACAGTAATACGGGAAAAGAATTTATTTACCAGTTTGGTGTTGAAGACTGGTGGATTACTGACAGAGAGGCTTTTTTTAAACAATCAGCAGCTACTATCAATATTGATTGCCTGGAAGACAGCGAAGTGCTGGGTATTACATTGGAAAACCGGGAGAAGCTAATGGCAGAAATGAGAAAGTATGAACATTTTGTAGCTGTAAAAGCTAACCTGGGTTATATCTCCCTGCAAAAAAGATTACAACTGATGATCATGGGGAGCGTAAAAGACCGGTATGAAAATTTCATTCAGCAATATCCTCATCTGATTAACCGTATTCCTAAATCATTGATAGCATCCTACCTCGGCGTCTCCCGCGAAACATTAAGTCGTTTATACCATTCCTGATGTGACTTTTATCACAAAATCAAAGTGATAATTGACCTTCGTGGGGCTGTCACAATTGTGAAATTTTGCATTAGCAATTAACGCAAAATTAAACAACGATGAAAAGTACATTCGCAATCTGTATGCTTTTAAGCATCAGCTCTTTCGCTTTCGGACAAAATATTACGATACATGCCGATAAGCTATATCCGGAAGGAACGGCATATAGTAAAAAACAAAACGTTTTCTTTATAAGCTCTATTAATACCGGCCAGATAGGTAAGCTGGATTTTAAAGGTAACTATACGCCATTCATACAGGACCCTGAGCTGGTTGCTTCAATTGGAATTCTGGCAGATGAAAAAAGTAATACACTGTTTGTTACCAATGTAGATAATGGGGTAGCCGTTAAAACAAATACGGCAACGGCGTATAAATTATCTGAAATTATAGGGTATGATCTGACATCCGGCAAACGTAAATTTAAAGTAGATCTAGGAGCGCTGAATCCCGGCCATCCTAACTTTATAAATGATCTTACATTGGATAATGAAGGTAATTTGTATGTAACAAATAGTTTTTCTCCTATCATTTTTAAAGTAGATAAAGATCATCATGCTTCTATCTTTGCGCAGAATGAAGCGTGGACAGGGGAAAGTTTCAACTTAAATGGAATTGTTTATCACCCTGATGGTTACCTGATAGTGGCTCAATCCAATAAAGGTCTGTTATACAAGATTGATATTAAACATCCGGGGAATATTAAGATTGTTAAAGTGGATGAACTGAAAGGTGCTGATGGGTTAATACTAAATGGTAAAAATGAATTGGTGGCCGTATCCAATGCATCCTCCAGGATCTTCCTGATGAAATCAACGGATAACTGGGCAAGCGCCAGTATTATCAATTCTACAGCAAGCATTCTGCCATTTCCGACAACGGGCGTTTTAGTAAATGGGAAGTATCATGTTTTAAATGCTAAACTAAGTGAGCTATTTGATCCTAAAGCACCTAAGAGCAAGGAGTTCTTATTGCAGCAAATAACTTTCTGATTATAAATCAAGGTCTTACAGGTTACACTGTAAGACCTTTTTCATCTGCGCAAATAGGCTGCACACCTGAGTACTTGTTTTGTGTATAAATAATATACAAATGAAAACTGTAAAAAATGAACAAGTACGAGAGATTGAAGGGAGAGTTGGCAACAACGGGTAAAGGAAAGATGAAAGCATTTGGCAGCTCCATGTTACCCATTCTAAAGAGCGGCAGCCATTTAACCTTTGAAAAAGCCAGTGAATACAAAATAGGTGATATTGTATTCTGTAAAGTGAGAGGACGATACATTGATGCTCACAAGATTATTAAGACAGATGCGCATAAAGGATTTCTGATTGCGAACAATCATGGTTTTGAGAATGGCTGGACCAGGACTATTTACGGAAAGGTAGTAGTCGGAGAGTTTCAACATCACATTATCTACAAGGCAAATTAAATGATCAGAGATCCGGGATCATTTTGTTTTTATCCTTTAAAAATTACCTACCCCTCCCCCCGTTATCTTTAAATCAATGCAGCCAATACTCCTTAAGTTAAGATTTAAATGGTTGTTATTCAGTTGGTTGTGGCCAATTCCCTATAAGAGGGTCATTTTTACTATAAATGGGCAGGACCAGCGCTGCCTTATAGTGATGTAGTAGAGACGGCAGCTGCTTTATAAACAGTCTTTTATTTATTAATTTGCAGGGATGATTAAGTACAAAACTGAGGATGAGATCAAGCTCATGCAGACAAGTGCATTGCTGGTGAGTGCTGCTTTAACTGAAGTAGCGAAGATATTGAAACCGGGGGTTACCACTCTTGATCTTGATAAATTAGTTGCTGAGTTTATTGCAGATCATCAGGCTACGCCCTCTTTTCTGAATTATCATGGTTATCCGCATAATATCACCACTTCCGTAAATGATGCAGTTGTACATGGTTTCCCTAACAAAACCCCGCTTCGTGACGGGGATATCGTATCTGTGGATATAGGGATTTATAAAAACGGCTATCATGGAGATCATGCTTATACATTCATTTTAGGAGAGGTGAATGCAGCTGTTTTGAAGCTGGTACGTATTACCAAAGCGTCTTTATATGAAGGGATAAAGCATGCGGTAGCAGGGAACAGGGTAGGGGATATTGCCAATGCTATCCAGGTTTTTAATGAGAATGAAGGGTATGGCGTAGTGAGGGAACTGGTAGGGCATGGCCTGGGACGCGATATGCATGAAGATCCCCAGGTGCCTAATTATGGTAAGAAGGGCTCCGGTATATTAATGAAGGAGAACCTGGTAGTGGCTATTGAACCTATGATTAACCTGGGTACCAGGCATGTTTATACCGATACAGATAAATGGACGATCAGAACAAAGGATGGTAAACCGTCTGTACATTTTGAACACGATGTTTGTGTTAAAAAGGGGAAGGCCTTTATCTTATCTGATTATACGCCCATTGAACAGGCCGAGAAGGCAAACAGTGCTTTAAACTCATCTTACTATTAATAAACAAAAAAAAGGCTGACTAAAAAGTAAAGAGAAGGTGCTGAGAATTGCGTAAAAGCAGTTTTATTTCCGCCACCTATCTACCCGAGGGAGTACTCTTTTTAGTCAGCCTATTTTTAGTCCGATATTAAAAATCAACATTATTATTACCTATCCATGCTGTATCAGTTAACTGAATGACTGCGTTGATAGTATTGGGTTGAGGCATTGTCACATTTACAGTGGTGAGAGAATTTCTTGAAGGCGACAGGTATTTGTCACCCAATATCACTTCTGCACCATCATCTCTCTGCCATCTCAGCGTTAAATGAATCTGCTGTCCGCTATAGAATGTATCCTGCCAACGATAAGTATCTGCCGTGTAGATACCCAGATTGTCAGTTAAGGCGTAAGCAGGGATATACTTTGTCTTTATCTGACCATCATAATCAGCTATTACTGTACCTCCGGTGAAGTTTATCAGGTTATACTTAATACCAAAGCTGATTCTTTTAAGTGCAATGTTGATGGAAGAAGAAGAATCGGTAGCGATATAATCTTTTGTACCATAATAGCTATCCAGTTCTGAATAAAGATATACATCCCTGACATCATAGATGATATCTCCACGAACAGTCAGGTAAGACAATGTATCCAGGAAACTATAGTCGAGTGCCTCCGGAGAGTTTGGAACATTGGAATTGTACACCATTTCATTTTTCAGCGTTCTATACAATGGGCGTTCAAAATACTGATAACCGGGAGACATGATTCCCCACCATAAGCCAATGCTGGTCCCTTTTTTAATGGCAGCAACATTAATCCTGTAACTAACACCCTTAGGGATTTCTAACTGGATGTTGTCTGGAGTATTGAAAAGGCCCTGAGCGTATAATTCTCCGCTATTCGCACGTACGTCTACAGCATAGATAGTGCTGTCGTACTTATCTTTGGCGGTTACATAATTTTTGCTGCCTAATCTGGTTCCGGGAAACGGTGTCTGACTGGTAGTAATATCACCATTCAAACGGATACTCAGTTTTACCTTTTCACCGGTTACTATTGGCGTGGGTTTACTGCTTTCTGATTTTTTACAGGCGTAAAAAACCGTCATGGCAATTAAAACAACTAATAAAGATCTTGTTTTCATACTAATAGGTTGGGGTGTCTTAGAAGTTAATGATGTTGTTGCTTGTCCATACAGTGTCTGTGAGGGAAATTCCTATTCCTGCATTTACACTGGTGGATGTTGTAGGCAGTGTAATGTTTACAGTCGTTATGTAATTCCTGTTTGGAGGGAAGAGCTCTTTATCTCCCAGGGTAACTGTTGAGCCATCGGGCTTTATCCATTTCAATGTAAAAATAATACGTTCCCAACTGGTAATTGTTTCACTGTTCCGGAATTCATCAGCAGTATAAATACTAAGGCTATTACCGATATTATCCGGTGTCAGGTATTTAGTCTGCATGGAGTTACTGTATTGGACCATCAGGTATCCACCTGTGAAATTCACAGCACTGTACTTAATGCCAAATACAATTCTTCTCATGGGGATGTTTAATGTCTGAGAGCTGTCTGCATTCAGGTAGACATTTCCTGTATAACTATCTAATTCAGGAAAGAAGGCGCCAAAGGGATTCGTCGTGTCTGCAGCAAACGTAGTGGCAAAAGTAAGGCTATGGAGGAAACCAGAATCCGCAGTATTGTAAACCATCTTGTTTTCTAATGGAATATACAATGGATTCTGAAAGTACTGTAAGCCGTTATATATGTCGTAATACAGCCCTGTACCACTTCCTCTTTTAAAGGCAGCAGCAGTAATGTTATAGCTGGTGTTCTTCGGCAATTCCAGGCTAATGGAATCCGGATTATTGAAAAGACCGGCTGCATAAACTGTATTACCTATGCGTACACCTACAGCATAAATGGTACTGTCCCGTAATGTTCTGGCAAACACATAATTATGTGCTTTCCTGCTGCCAGGTAAGGCAGACTGATTAATAGTAATGTCTCCATCAAGGCGTAGATGGATCAATGCTTTTTCTCCCGTCGCAGGCTTGGGACCGGGCATGTTCTCTGATGTTTTCTGGCACGAATAGGTGAATGCAATCGTAGCCAGGCAACAAACAATTAATAGTGGGTTTCTTTTCATTTGTGTAAGGGATTTAACTCAGAATAATAGAATGAATTTAATTAATATTATTATCTGATTATTGTATATGATTTAATTTATTTAAGTAGATAAGTTAAATTTTTTTTAAGCGGTTTGTCCAATTATTAAAAGCTGATTGTTATTGAGGTGTATTTCACATTATCAACAATAAATCAGTTAAAAATGGAACCAAGAATTAATGTACATGAAAAGGGTTTACAAGCCCTGGGCGCTTTATCCGGCATGGGCAGGCACCTGTCAAAATCAACACTCTCCAAATCTTTCCTTGAATTGGTTTATTTTAGAGTATCGCAGTTGAATGGCTGTGCCTTTTGCCTTGATATGCACGCTAAAGAGCTGAGAGCAATGGGCGAAACAGAGCAGCGCCTGTATCTGTTAAATGCATGGAGGGAAGCTCCTTTTTATACAGATAGAGAACGTGCTGCATTCGCTTTTGCCGAAGCGCTTACCAGGATAGCATCCAGCCTGGTGCCCGATGAGATTTACAATGCAGCAAAAGAACAATTTACAGAAACAGAACTGATAGATCTGACATTGGCAGTTATTGCTATTAATAGCTACAATCGCGTTAATATCGCTTTTGGCGCTCCGGTTGGAACTTACCAGGTTGGTCAATATGCTTAAAAAATAAAACTACAAGAAAATGGACGAATTCATGTTAATATTCAGGAGAGATCATAAAACGAAGGAGAACCAGCCTTCACCTGAAGATATGCAGGCATCTATTAAAGAATGGCTCGACTGGAAAGGCAGTCTGGCCGCTCAGCATAAACTGGTAAATCCGGGTAGCAGGCTGCGCCCCGAAGGAAAGGTGGTCAAATCAGATAAAGTAGTGATCAACGGGCCTTATGCAGAGATTAAGGAGGCGATAGGAGGATTCATCGTCATAAGAGCGAACGATTATGATGAGGCCGCAGAACTGGCTAAGGATTGCCCTGTTTTAAGGGCGCCCTGGAACGGAAACGTTGAAGTGCGTATGCTGGTATCTGAAAGCAATAGCTGAAAAATAATAAGTGCCTTTGTACCTTGCAAGGGCACTTTATTTAATCCATGGAAGAAAAAGAACTCATCCCCCGTTTATTCAGAACAGAATACAGGAAAATTATTTCAGTACTCTGTTATTTATTCGGCATAGAACATATTGAAATAGCAGAAGATATTGTTAGTGATACATTCCTTTCTGCCACTGAATTGTGGAGCTTGAAAGGCGTTCCCGAAAACCCAACGGGGTGGTTGTATACAGTTGCCAAAAATAAAACGAAGAATTATTTAAAACGCGATTCCCTCTTTGCGAAAAAGCTCTCGGCAGAAATAAAATATAGCAGCAACAGCGTAGAAGAGATCGACATTGACCTGTCTGTTAAAAGTATACATGATAGCCAGCTGGCAATGATCTTTACGGTTTGTAATCCCTGTATATCCACAGAATCACAGATAGCATTAGCATTGAATTTATTGTGTGGATTTGGGATACAGGAAGTTGCGGACGCCTTTCTGACTAATAAAGAAGTTATTTATAAAAGACTGAACAGGGCCAAAGAAAAACTGAAGATAGAAAAGATACGCATCGAACAACCCTCGCCTGCAGAGATAGATGAGCGGCTGAACACCGTGTTAATAACGCTGTACCTGTTATTCAGCGAAGGGTATTATTCTACTTCCCAGGATACTATTTTAAGGAAAGATCTTTGTGCGGAAGCAATACGGTTAACATACCTGCTGGCTGAAAACGAACCTACCAATAAACCCGCTGTGAATGCCTTACTTTCACTGATGTGTTTTCATTCATCCCGGTTCGAGGCCAGGATAAATGAACAGGGTGAAACTGTTTTATATAATGACCAGGATACCACTCTGTGGAATAAGGAATTGATTGATAAAGGGATCTATTATCTGAACCAGGCATCTAAAGGGAATAAATTATCAAAATATCATTTTGAAGCCGGAATTGCTTACTGGCATACACATAAAGAAGATACAACTGAAAAATGGGAGAATATTTTACAGCTGTATAATCAATTACTACAAATAGAATATTCCCCTATTGCTGCTTTAAACAGAACGTTCGCGCTTGCAAAAGCCAACGGAAAAAAGAAGGCTATTATTGAAGCCGAAAAACTACAGCTTACAGATAATCATTTCTATTATTCGTTATTGGGATATCTTTATACGGGCGTTGATAATGCAAAAGCATTAAAACATTTTAAAACTGCCTTGTCACTTGCCAACACAAGTGCAGACAAAGCCGTCATTACTAAAAACATAGAAGCAATTATATGACACTGGAAAGAGCCATTGAAATAGCCACAACAGGGCATAAAGGCCAGGTAGACAAATATGGGGCACCTTATATCGGGCATGTAATGAGGGTCATGAATATGGGGATTACGGAAGAGGAAAAGATCTGTGGAGTATTGCACGATATTGTGGAAGATACAGATGTTACGTTTGAACAACTAGCTTCAGAGGGATTATCTCCGGTGATACTGGAGGGTTTGCGAGGCGTCACTAAGTTATCCGAAAATGAAGATTATGATGCATTTATACAGCGGACGCTGCAGAACCGTTTATCATGTGTGGTGAAACTGCATGATCTTACGGATAACATGGATATCCGCCGTATGACGGTAGTGACGGAAAAAGATGTAGCCCGTTTGAATAAATACCTGAAAGCATATAAGATTATTTCAGCCAGCCTGATACGTTAACTTATTTTATATGCAAATCTGCCGCTCCTCTTACTTCTGTAGAAATCTCTCCCAGCATTGAATTACCGGGATTGTTCTGCCCGGTGTACACTTTCACAAAATCTATAGCCGGCAGCGTTACCTTATTCCCGTTTTCATCTACTGCCTGGCTAATGTCAAAAGAGTTGTAATAATTATCAGGATAATCATCTTTCAAAGACCAGCTATCGCTATATCCCCAGGAGAAAGCCAGGTTCTGGTATATGCCGGTACCTTCTTTCAGGCTGTATGTATTAGGGAGTAATGTACCGGTAAAGGTAATCGAGTCCTGATTTGCTGCAAAGGAAGGATAATAGGGATGATTATGGGATATATTGCTCAGCACCGCCCCGGTATGTCCCTGGTTATCTTTCCAGGGTACGTCTGCGATGGCCTTTGGATTATAATAAGTGATGCTGTATTTTTTGATAATGGCGGTACTGTCATAGATACTGCCGGCCAGTTCATACCAGGTGTCATCCGGTAATCCGTTACCGTTCGTATCCCGGCTTACCAGCACGATGCCGGGCTCGGACCATTCATATACACCGGTATTTATTGCATTGCCGTAAATGGCGATATCGTAGCCTGTACTGTTTACAATGGAATGGTCAAAGCCAAATACAATATAGCCGCCATAGGCGCCCAATGATACCACATGGTCTTTGTTGCCTGCCAGTTGCCGGGCACCTGCCATCGTACCGGCGCTATCTTCATTGATGAACTGGCCTGGAGCCGGTACGTAATCAAAAACCTTGCTGATATATCTGCTGCCGGAAACCGCGGCAATATGTTCATCTTTCTTACAGGAATAGGCTGTAAAAAGGATCAATGCTGCTAATATTATTATTTTATTCATCATAATGGTAGTAGCCCAGTTTGATTACATAATCTTCGAGCAATAACATCCGGCAATCTATTTTCAAACTGAGTCACTACCCAAAAATAGGCAAATCAATCAATTAAATAATTTTCGTAATTTCCGCGCCAGAAAGAGGGGGACAGCTGTAGCCCAATCCCAACGACCCACCCCTTAATCCTTTATTTTATAAGGTACCACGTTTTGAAAAGTAATAAGCAACTCCTGCTTATTATACAATTGTCTTGTTGCCCTATGTGAACTAATTGTTAAGAGCCGGGGGACAAGGCAATGACAAACGTATACCCTATTGGACGATTCAATTCAGATTCAGACTTCATCAGCAATCCTTAACAATTAAATTACATGAAGGAAATGTACAAATTACTTACACCTTTTTGTTGTATCGCAACACTTCTCCTGATGCTGTTGGGTACTGCTACTTATGCACAACAAAAAGAAAGCATCACCATTAAAGGTATCGTTACGGATGAAAGCAATGTGCCATTGCCTGGTGTAACCGTTGCCGTAAAAGGAACAAACAATGGTACTATCACCAATGCAAACGGTGTATACTCCATCACTGTTAGCAGTCCGGATGATGTGATCTCCTTTACGCTCATGGGCGAATTGCCTAAAGAAGTAAAAGCAGGCGATAAGAAAGTGATCAATGTAACGCTTGTTACAGATACCAAACAATTAAAGGATGTGGTAGTAATCGGTTATGGTACATCCAGCAAAAAGGACGTTACCGGTTCTATCACCACTATCAAATCTGAAGAATTCAACCAGGGAGTATTAACCACTCCTGCTGAATTGTTACAAGGTAAAGTGGCTGGTTTGAACGTTACAAAAAGCGGTGACCCTAACGCAGCTCCTGCGGTTGTATTAAGAGGACCTTCTACTATCCGTACTACGGGTGGTGCAATGGAGCCTTTTTATGTAATAGATGGGGTGCCGGGTGCATCTATCGACCTGCTGGCTCCTTCTGATATCGAAAGTATTGATGTACTGAAAGATGCTTCTGCTACCGCTATTTATGGTGCACGTGCTGCGAACGGGGTAATTATCGTTACTACCAGAAGAGCAAAACCTGGTCAGACAAGACTGACTTACAACGCTTATGGGGCTATGGAACAAGTGTCCAAGACCATTGATATGCTGGATGCAAATGAACTGCGCGATTATCTGAAAAAGAACGGACAGACTTTAATTCCTGTATTGAATGATGACGGTTCTAATACAAACTGGCAGAAACTGGTAGAGAGAAAAGGATATTCCCAGAATCATAACATTGCTTATGGTGGCGCTACTGCAAATACAGAGTATGGTGCAAGCCTGAATTATCTGAAGAACGATGGTATCCTGAAAAATACTTCCCTGGAACGTACTATCCTGAGAGGTTATATCAATCAGCGTTTCTTTGATAACCGCTTAAGACTGGGTGTTACATTAACGAACAGTCATACTAAGAGCAATGATATTCCTCAGTCGCAGGTATTATCCAACATGTTGTTCTATTTACCAACCGTTAGCCCTTTTAACCCGGATGGTTCTTATAAAGAATATTATGCGAGAACGGGTAGTGGTACACTGAACCCTTTGTCCCTGATCGATAATAACATAATCAAGACAGATGACAGTAAATCGATGGTGAACGGTGTTGCGCAGGTAGACATTCTCAAAGGATTAAAATATACTTTGTCTGTTACTACACAACGTGATCAGAATAACTATAACAGTTATTCAAACAGTAAATCCGGTCTGGCAGTAAACTTTAATGGTCTTGCTACCAGGAAGGCTTACCTGAATACCAGCTCTGTACTGGAATCTTATTTTAATTATGATAAGGTGTTTGGTTTTCATACTGTGAAGTTACTGGCAGGTTATACGTATCAGCAGGATAAATCGAATGATGGTTTTGGTGTAACTACCCAGAATTTCTCTAACGATAATCTTACTTATAACAACCTGTTCTTATCAAACCCTGCGAATACTTCACAGATCGCTTTTGATAATAACCCTATATCTACACTGCGGCTGATCTCTTATTATGGTCGTGTTCAGTATAACTATAAAGATAAATATCTCTTCCAGGCATCTTTAAGGAATGACGGGTCCTCTGCTTTTGGTATCAATAACCGTTGGGGTTATTTCCCGGCTATATCAGCGGGATGGAATATCACCAGTGAAGATTTTATGCAGAAGGTACCGGTTATCAGCGTTCTGAAACTGAGAGCTGGTTATGGTGTATCCGGTAACAGCGCCGGGTTTAACGCTTTCTCTTCCCTGCTGATCTATGGTACTCCGGCTGGGAACGCTAAGTTCCTGTACAATGGTAATATCACCAATGCAATAGGACCTGTACGTAACGATAATCCGGACCTGAAATGGGAAAGTACGGCTACCAGCAACATTGGTATAGACTTCGGTATTCTGAAAGACCGCATCAGTGGTTCAGTTGATTATTATATCAAGAAAACCTCTGACCTGATCTATGATCAGTACCCGGTTTCTACTACCCAATACTTTGTGCCTACCTATACTGCGAATGTAGGTAGTATTAAAAACAGTGGTATTGAAGTGGTGTTAACTGCTACTGCTATCAAAACAAGTGACTTTACCTGGAAATCGTCCCTGAACTTTGCGCATAACAAGAACGTAATAGAAAATCTGTCTAACAGCAAGTTTGCGATCAATTATATCCAGACTGCACAGTTAGGAGGTAAGGGACAGTCTGGTAATTACAGCCAGATCATTCAGCCAGGGTATGCTTTAGGAACTTTCAACTTATGGCATTACATGGGTAAAAATGCAAATGGTGTAAGTACTTATCAGAAAGCTGATGGTACCATTACTGCTACACAGCCATTAACTACCGATGCACGCATCAGTGGTAATGCGCAGCCTACCTTAATATATGGATGGAGCAATAACTTTTACTACAAACACTTCGACCTGGGCTTCCTGGTGCGTGGTGTAATGGGTAACAAGATCCTGAACGGTACCCTGGCAGGTTTGAATAACCCGGTAGATTCCAAGATCCAGAACATTCCAAAGTTTACACTGGGTGAATCTTACAACGATATCAATGCTTACCTGTTCTCCGACCGTTTCCTGGAAAGTGGTGCTTATCTGCGTATGGATAATGCTACACTGGGTTATACCATCAAGCCTCATACCCAGAACATTAAGAGCCTTCGCTTTTATGCATCAGGTAATAACCTTTTCGTGATCACCAAATACCGTGGTATCGATCCGGAAATTAATATCGGAGGTTTAACGCCCGGGATTGATAATAACAACTTCTATCCAAAAACCCGCACGTTTATCGTTGGTGTGAGTGCTTCATTCTAATTAAGTTAAAGATTATCATCATGAAAAAAATATATTTAATAATAACAGCGCTGGCAGTAATGTTTACTGTTAATTCCTGCCGCAAGCTGGACGTGTCTGTAGATTCACAATATGTAAATGGTAACTTCCCATCTACATCTAACGACTATGCTGCTTTACTGGGTACCATGTATACCAACCTGGCATCTAACTACGCTATTGCTTACTGGCGTATGCAGGAACTGTCTACCGACGAAGCGATCATCCCTGCAAGAGATGGTAACTTTGATGATGGCGGGCAGTACAGACAATTGCATTATCATACCTGGACTTATGATCATCCGAATGTAACAGGTATCTGGCAATGGGGCTTTGGAGGTATCAATAACTGCAACCGTCTGATTAATTTAACGGTGGCTTCTAAAGTAGATACTACTATTAAAGCAGCGAGTATTGCAGAAGTAAAAGCCATGCGTGCATTGTATTACTTCTTTATGATGGATACTTATGGTAATATTCCTTTGATCACTGATTTTCCGGTAGCTACTTTGCCTGCTACCCAGCCAAGGGCCACTATTTTCAAATTCATCGAATCTGAATTATTAAGCATTATTCCCCAGTTACCTGCCAAGTCAAATAATGCAGCAACCAATGTGTTGCAATATGGCCGCCCTACAAAGGGAATGGCTTTTGCACTGCTGGCTAAACTGTATCTGAATTCGGAATATTACACAGGCGTTGCCCGTTACCCTGATGCCGTGGCTATGGCAGATAGTGTACAGACCAATAATAATTATTTCCTGGATGCAAAATATCGTGATATCTTCTTACCTAATAATGGTCCGCAGATTAATGAGACTATCTTTGCAGTGCCTTACGATCAGCAGATCCCTGGTAACCAGTTTACACGTTTTGGTTTTTATTATTACCTGGTAAAGGCTTATGGGTTCAATGTAGGATTAAGTATCGCGATGAGTACTACGCCTGAGTTCTACAAAAGATTTAACCTGCCGGGCGATTTCAGAACTAAAACATGGTTAGTTGGTCCGCAATATTATCCTGATGGCAATGGAGGGTTTACCAATCAGCCGGTTTATTACGCAGATGGTACCACACAGGTAGTGATTACACCAGACTTAGTACTGGTTCCACCTAAACCAATGGACATTGGTAATACACAGGCCAGTCAGGCTTCCGGTGTACGTTCTTTGAAATACTATCCCGATCCGGCTATTATCCAGGCTACCCGTTTAAATGGGAACGATGTGCCGGTATTCCGTTTGGCAGACGTGCTGCTGATGAAGGCAGAAGCGATTCTGCGTGGCGCTGCTCCCTCTACCGTAAATGGCGTGTTACAGACACCTGATTACCTGGTGAATTTACTGCGTACACGTTCGGGTGCAATTACTACTTCCGGTGTTACATTGGATACCCTGTTAGATGAGCGTGCACGTGAATTATCATGGGAAGGATGGAGAAGGAATGACCTGATCCGCTTTGGCAAATTTGAAGTGGAGTATCCGCTGCCAAATGATGTGCTGAGTATGAATAAAGACATCAGAAGAAGAATATACCCTATACCTATCACTGAAATAAAACTGAATGGCAACCTGGTACAGAATCCAGGATATGACCAATAAAATTTCTTTCTTTACAGGAAGTTCCGGAGGAACTTCCTGTTTTGATTTAAATATCGTTTGGTTAAATTCCGTGTATACAAAAAGCATAATGGGCTACCGGAGTTTAATTAAACAACATTAAATATACCGTATATGAAAAGCTTGATTGGTTTATTGCTTTTGATCTTTCCTGTTGTAGATAAGGGGAAAGTGCACATTAATAAGATACAGGTAATAGGATCGCATAACAGTTATAAGAAGGCGATCGATCCTGCATTGTTTAAAATGTTCCAGCAGCGGGATTCTGTTTCTGCGAGTAAGATAGATTACGAACATATTTCTCTGACAGCACAGCTGGACATGGGGTTGTTGAATCTGGAGATAGATGTATATGCTGATCCTAAAGGCGGAAAATATGCACATCCAAAAGGGTTGCAATGGGTACCGGGGCAGCCTCCTTTTGATACTGCGGGGGTGATGAATGAACCTGGATTTAAAGTATTACATATCCCTGACCTGGATTTCCGTAGTGATTGCCTCACTTTAAGACGTTGTTTACATGAGCTGAAAGCATGGTCTGATAAACATCCCGATCATCCCCCTGTATTTATTACACTGGAACCAAAGGATGGTGTGGCGCCGAATCATGAGCTGACGGAGCCGGATAAATTTACAGCCCGTGATTTTGATCAGCTGGATAGTACGCTGAGAGAAGATTTAGGTGTTGCACAGCTGATCGTACCCGATATGGTGAGAGGAAAGTATAATACGCTGGAAGATGCTGTATTACATGATAACTGGCCTGCACTGGACGATGCCCGCGGAAAGTTTTTGTTTGTAATGGATGATAATAACCGTAAAAGGGATTTATATATTGTGGGGCATCCTTCATTGAAAGGACGTGTATTATTTGTAAATGCAGATCCGGGTACACCTGAAGCAGCCGTGATGATCAGGAATAATCCGCGTTTCCCGGAAATGAAAAGCCTGGTAGAGAAAGGATATATTATCCGTACCCGTGCAGATGCTGATACCAGGGAAGCACGTGAGAATGACAGGTCGGGTTTTGAAGCAGCTTGTAATTCAGGGGCGCAGATCATTACAACAGATTATTATAAAAAGAGTACGCATTTCAAATCTGATTATGTGATCAGTTTTGATGGAGATAGTAAATATTTCAGGTTAAATCCTGTATTCAGTAAATAGATGAGTGTATGTTTTCTTTCAGAGCGACGATTGTCCTGGTTTGTTTAAGTGTTTCCGTAAAGGCGCAGCAGCGCCTTTACCAGTATGTGGACCCTATGATCGGATCAGAAGGATTGGGGCGTGTGTTCATTGGCCTTTCCTGTCCTTTCGGGATGGTTAAGCCCGGTCCGGATTGTACATCGAACCCTAATAGTGGATGGTTACCCTCTCCGGTACCTGTTACCGGTTTCGGACAGGTGCATGTAAGCGGGACGGGTGGCGGCCCTAAGTATGGGAATATCCTTATTATGCCTTATTCATCTCCAGCTTTGGACAAATCTTCTTTGCGAGAGCATGAAACGGCCACCTTAGGATATTATAGTGTTGATCTGAAAAAGGATGGGATAAAGGCAGAAATTACTACTGCAGAGAAAGTGAGCTTTTACCGCTTCACTTATCAGCAGCAAAAATCATTACAGATAGATGCAGGGTTCTTTTTAGGAGAACAGCCGGTGCCTGATGCAAGAGAAGCACAGCAGTTTGTAGGATCTGAAATAGAAGTAGTATCTGATACAGAAGTAAGAGGATATAGCAGGATCAGAGGTGGCTGGAATAACGGGCCTGCCTATACTGTTTACTTTGATGCAGTATTTGATCAGCCGGTGGCATCGGTCACTACCTGGAAGGGGAAAGAAGTGTATGCAGGTAAAAGAATGCAGTTTGATTCCGGGGAGAAGACGGGCGCCTTACTGACATTTAAAGGCGGCGGGGATTCTCTGAAAGTGAAGGTGGGTATTTCTTTTATCAGCTCATTGAAGGCTAAAGAGAATATTGCTGCTGAGGTGCCGGGATGGAGCTTTGAGAAGGTAGTAGATGAAGTGAGGGCTAAATGGGAACATCTTTTCGAACGTGTAACCATTGATAGTACATCTACTGTAGATCAGCAAAAGTTATTTTATACTGCCTTATATCATACCATGCTGATGCCCGTTGACAGAACGGGAGAGAACCCTTTATGGAATGACCGGCCTTATTATGATGACTTCTATGCCATCTGGGATACTTACAGGTCTTCCAATCCCCTTATCACCTTAATTTCTCCGGCAAGGGAGGTGGAGATTGTGAATGCGCTGTTGAATATTTATAAGCGCGATGGCTTTATGCCGGATTCCCGGAGTGGCAATGCGAATGGTCGTACCCAGGGAGGTTCTAATGCGGAAGTATTGATAGCCGATGCATTTGTGAAGGGATTAAAAGGGATTGATTACTCACTGGCACTGGATGCGATGTTACAGGATGCCAATGTACCGCCGGGTGGTAATGAAGAGAAAGAAGGACGTGGCGGATTAACGGATTATAACAAGCTGGGCTATGTGTCTTACAGTTTTGTAAGAGCAGGTAACCGTACCCTGGATTATGCGTATGATGATTACTGTATTGCTACGGTGGCCAGGGGCTTGAATAAAACGGACATTTATGATCGTTTTATAAAGCAGTCGGGCAACTGGAAGCATCTCTGGCGGGATGATTATACGGATCATGGAGCGAAAGGGTTTATCATGCCTAAAGATGCAGCTGGCAAATGGCTGGATACGATCCCTTATGGAACGGCGAAGAACCAGCATCCCACTTTTGTATACGGGCCGTTGAGCAGGGAGTTTCCCTGGTATGTATGTCATTGGTGTGCATTCTTTTATGAGGCTACTTCCTGGGAGTATTCCCTGAGCATCCCTCATGAGGTACCTGCGTTGATTGAGAGATCCGGTGGACCGGATGCTTTCCGCCGCCGGCTGGATACCTTGTTTACCAGGCGTTTTTACAATGTGGCAAATGAGCCGTCATTCCTCACGCCTTGCCTGTATCATTGGATCGGTCGTCCTGATCTGAGTAGTGAGCGTATCCATGAGATCATCAGTGGGAATTTTAATACTACTCATTTCGGATTACCGGGGAATGACGATTCAGGAGCGATGTCTTCCTGGTTAGCTTTTCATATGATGGGGTTATATCCTAATGCGGGGCAGTCTTATTACCTGCTGAATGCTCCTATGTTAAAGTCGGTGACTTTGCACCAGGAGAATGGGAAGGACTTTATGATCATTGCTAAGGGGCTTTCTGCACAGAAACGTTTTGTGAAGTCGGTTACATTGAATGGTAAAAAGCTGGACCAGGCCTGGATAGAGCATGCTGATATTATAAAAGGAGGGGAATTGATATTTGAGATGGATGTAAAGTCCTCAGCCTGGGGAACCACTGTATTACCACCTAAAATTTAATGATGAAAAGAGTGATCTGTTTACTGATATGCAGTTTATTTTTCCTGCATGGTTATAGCCAGGCCCCGGTTGTGAAACAAGGGACTACTTTTAAGTATACATTTTTCCTGCATGGACAGACCGTGCCTATTGAGTTCAGTGTATTGCACTTTACGGATACGCTGGTGTTAGGCTGGAAGATCCGTGGTCTTGCAGGTGGCACTTATATGATGGTGCCGGCAGCGCTGCAGCATGCGGTGAAAATGAATTTTATTCAACCTTTACCCGATGCCGCTATCAACCTGAAAGAGGATGAGACATTTATGATCATCTCTGCAGATGCTTTTAAGAAACTGGAAAAGGAGCATGCATTTGTATATGATAATACGGTGTATAATTTAAAGGAGCGCGAAGGGGATATGTTACATGTGACAGCCAAAGATGAGACAACTGAGTGGTGGATATTAAATAACCCTAACTTTCCTTTGGTCTGTAAGATTAAGGGAAGCCCTTTCGGTATAGATTGTTCGTTGAATGATGTAAAATAGTGGAGGTTTGTTAAACGCACACTGAAAAATGGTCGCATCTAAGGGCTGTATATTAGTGGCGTTTAACCCAAACCAGATAACGATGTTTACCCGATTATCCATCTTCTTTTTACTGTTTTTAACGGCTTGTGCTCATAAACATAAACACATAGAGAGTCCAATGATCGATGCCACCCGGCAAAAGGATATTGGTGGTATAGAACAGGCAATGGCGAAGGGGATTAGTGTGGATGTACAGGATGATGAAGGGAATACGCCCCTGATATGGGCGGTAAGTATGGGGTATCCTGAAATAGTAACGTTCCTGCTTAATCATGGTGCACAGGTAGATGCTAAGAATAATTTAGGGGAAACGGCGCTGGCTATTGCTACTTTCCGGGGATACGAAGCGCTGGTGGATACATTCATTGCACATCATGCCAATGTGAATAATGTGAACAGGGATAAGGTGACTCCATTGATGTACAGCGCTACCCGTGGAGATGAAGGGATCGCCCATAAGTTACTGGATAAAGGAGCTAAAGTGAATGCGGTCAGTAAGGATGTGTTGACACCGCTGGCATATGCAGCATTGAACGACAGGCTGAATGTTGTTCAGTTGTTGGTGGAACATGGTGCGGATGTAAATGTTAGAACGTATGATGATGAGACGATATTGATGGGATTAGCTTCGAGGGGGAATGTAAGAGTGGCGGAATATTTAATAGCCCAGGGAGCACAGGTGAGTGTTAAGAGTAAAAATTGCGAAACCCCTTTAAGTTATGCCTGCAGAAGCCGGAAGACAGAGATGGTAAAATTATTGCTGGAGAATCATGCGGATATGAGTATAACAGATGACAACGGGAGAACTGCACTGGAGACTATGGAGGGGTGGGAGAAGGATGGTGTGAACGGTTTGCATGATATAATTGATTTGCTGAGAGCAGCGAAAAGAAAATAATACAATTTTTAGAGGCTGACTAAAAAGTAAACTGAAGGCGCTGAGAATTGCGTAAAAGCAGTTTCATATCCACCTCCTACCCGAGAGGGAGTATTCTTTTTAGCCAGCCTCAAAACAATGGATTTTTTTTAGTGCTCTCTTAATATCATTCTGCATAGCTTTATTAAAGATCACTAAAGCCCGCCTTATTACCTGAGCCGGTGAGACCACTATATTTAATCACGCCTTTAGCGTTACCATTCCTTGTAAAGCCCCATCCCGGAGAGTTGTTACTGGCAGAACAGTTAGTGACTGTATGAGCCACACTTAATCCAGCGCTGCCTAATTTAAATCCATTACCATCGCCATTGGAGCCTTTGCCATTACTGTTAGCCGTACAGCCTGTTAATTTTACCGGATAAGTTTGTCCATAGAGATCAAAACCATCGTCAGAGTTGGAAGTTGCGGTACAGTTGTTAAACTGGTTGCCGGCACCAGCGGATAATTTGCAGGCGAAGCCATCCGCATTTTCACCGCCATTCTGTGCGTCGTTATTGCCGGTAGAGGTACAATTATTTACACTTACGTTGTAAGCACCATTGTACACCTGGATGCCGGAATCTTTGTTGCCGCTGGCGTGTACGTTGTTCACGTAGTTGTTACCACCGATCTGAAATACCAGGCCGGCATCGGGCGCATTCTTAATGTTCATGTTAGTGATGTTCCAGTAGCTGCCGTTTACTTTTACACCCCATCCGGAGGAGATACCGGAACAATCCAGTGTACCGCCGGTGAAATTGATTTTAGCGCCTGAAGTGCCACTGTTGAGTAGTTGTAAAGTGCTTGTTAACCTGATAGTACCGCTGATGGTGATGGTACTACCGGGTACTGCGCCTGAGATGGCAGACTTTAAAGCCGATTCTGTAGTGACTGTTACGCTGGTAGCTGCAGCTGTTACCTGTGTGGCAGCAATACCCTGTGATTCGTTTAACGTTGGAGGTGGAAGTACATTGTTCTTTCCGCAGCTGGAAAATGCAATAGCCAGCAAAATAATCGCCAGTGGAGTTTTCATAACATTTGGAATTTTACGTAGGGTTAAAAATAATTATCAGGGTCAAATTTCAATTATAAAACGGAAGTGAGGTTGTTTATTTGTGCAATCGTTACCGGCATCGATTGCGTTTGCCAGAATGGAAAAGAAAAGCGCTGGTTAGGGACTATTATTGAAATTATTAGTTATTGGCACAAACATATTGGCATAATTAGTGTTTCTATCTTATAAAAGTATAATTATGGATATAATCATTCAATCACTGGGCTTTAAGGCGGGTGAATCCATTGAAGGTTTTATAGCGGAAAAGCTGAAAACTGTGAAAAGTGATAAGATTGTAAGGGCAAATGTGATCCTGTTCAAGGGTGCTGAATCAGATCCGGAGAATAATTATTGTGAGATCCGCCTGGAGATACCGGGAAATGATCTGTTTGTAAAGAAGCATAGTACTTATTTTGAGACGTCGGTAAGTGAGTGCGTGGATGTACTGAAACTGCAGGTAAATAAGAACAAAGAAAAGCAGGTACATCATTTACAGGCAGATGCAGTGAAAATTCAGGATGCGCTGATAGAAAGCGATACTGATGATGGAGATGTTGAGCTGGAAGATGTAGTGAAATAAATCTCTGATATTTGTGTCTCCCGGCAGGTCCTGCCGGGAGATTTTTATTTAATAAGGTATTGGGACAGTATTTTGAACAGTGTATCAGGGAAAAAGGGCTTGCCCAGGCAGTCGTTCATACCGGCGTGTATGGCTTTGCTTTTGATCTCGGGGATAGCATGTGCCGTGAGGGCAATGATAGGGGTTGTTATTTGGGCAGCCCTTATCTGCTGACTGGCTTCATATCCGTTTAATCCCGGCATCTGGAGGTCCATTAATATCAAATCATAATTGTTCTTTTTAACTTTAGCAACGGCTTCTTTGCCGGTTACAGCATAATCCACTTTCAGTAACCAGTTTTGCATAAATCTGGAAGCTATCATCCTGTTGATAGCATCATCTTCTGCCAGGAGTACCTTCTTACCGGCGAAATTATCTGCTTCACTGCTTTCTATGGAAGGGATTTCTACTTTTTTAAATGACAGGCAAAAGGAGAATACAGACCCTGTGCCCCGAATACTATTAAAGCTGATATCGCTGTCCTGCAATAACAGCAGTCGCTTGGTAATGGATAAACTGCCGGTGAAAATGTATTCTTTCAGGGAATCCTCAATTCCTATGCCTGTATCTTCTATGGAAAAATCGATATATACATGAGCGGGTGTGATTCTATTCAGCGAAACATCCATTGTTACGGACCCTTCATCTGTAAATTTTATGGCATTACCGGCCAGTTTATTCAATACTTCCGCAAGCCTTAAAGGATCTCCTATTACAATGTCCGGTACTTCTATGTCCCTTCTTACTCTTAAACGTATTCCCTTTTCTTTGGCTATGTCCTCAAAAGAAGATTTTATCGAGCTGATGAGTGCCGGTAAGCTAAAAGGTATTTCTACAAAGGTGATACTCATTGTTTTATTTTGGCCGTATCTGTTATAACATTGACAGGGGTAGGATTGTTTACCGGAAATAAAGGGCCAACAGGAAAGATGGCTTTAGCTGAAATTTACCGGAACTCCGGGTCTTAACACATGAATAGCGTGTGTTAATCCTTCAAAAGCAATAAACTCCGCTCATCAAAATTAAGGATACTTCATCCAGCTTTGCAGATAGTTGAAGGGGGAATTGCGTATTTTCCATCTGGAATACGCTGTTCCTCAATATAATATGTCTCAACCTGTATCATTGCCCGGCAAGCCGGAGAATACCAAACTTTTTGGATTAGATCACCTTAGAACATTCGCTATCATTTCCGTTATCTTATTCCATTACAGGATCTTTAAGCACCCTGACTGGATGGACCAGGCTTTCGCTTTTGGCTGGACAGGCGTTGATCTCTTTTTCGTTCTTAGCGGATACCTGATCTCTGCACAGCTATTTAGTAAAATTGCACAGGGGAAAGGAATTTCATTAAAGGAGTTTTTCCTTAAAAGGTTCTTCAGGATCATACCGGCTTACCTGGCAGTAGTAACCCTTTATTTTTGTATTCCTGTATTCAGGGAACGTGAAGCACTACCTCCGTTATGGAAGTTCCTCACATTTACACAGAATCTGGGGCTAAACCTCAAAACGAATGGTACTTTCTCTCATGCCTGGTCACTTTGTATAGAAGAGCAGTTCTATTTATTATTGCCTTTGATCATTACAGTATTACGTTATTTCAAAGCAGGTCGTGCATCAACCTGGTTGATACTGACATTATTTATAGCAGGGTTTGCATTGCGATATATGAGCTGGACATATTTTGTGCTACCATTCCAGGGAACAGATGATGCATGGGTGGCATGGTACAGGGCGATTTATTATCCTACTTATAATAGACTTGATAGCCTCCTGGCAGGAGTAAGTATTGCTGGTATATTCCAGTTCTGGCCGGCGGTGAAAGAAAAGATCAGCATGTATGGTAATGTCATCCTGATCATAGGAGTATTATTACTGGCGGGGGCTTATTTTTTATGCATAGATCAGGAGTCATTCAACGCTACGGTTTTTGGATTCCCATTAGTCGCCATTGCTTACGGGGCCATTGTAATGGCAGCGATCAGCCCGTCTTGTTTCCTTTACAGGCTCAACTCCAGGATATCGTCCCGCATCGCTATTTTATCTTATTCAATTTATTTGAGTCATAAAGGTGTTATTCATTTAACTCAACTGCAAAGTAGTAAATGGGGAATAGCAGAAAAAGGCCACTTAATGTTTTTTATTTGTATGGTTACAACAGTCATAGGAGCATTAATAATGAGGTATGTAGTAGAAAAACCATTTCTTCGGATCAGGGATTATATTCTGTATAAAGAAAACAACAAGAGCAAATTGTTTAGCCTGTTGGGCTCTTAAACAGGCTCTCCCCGGAATTGGTTCATTTCATTGAAGGAAACTATCATTAGAAGGTTTCATAATATTGGGAAATTAACAGGCTATCAGCTCATGGTTTGAATACGCTCATTGTGTACCTCATTGTATGAAAAGAATCTTATTATTCATATCATTCCTGTTTAGCATGCATACTTTATGTGCGCAGGTAACGTATACCGTGTCAGGGATCATAAAGGATAGTACAGGCGGGGAGATGATAGGCGCAAATATATTACTCATTGCCGGGAAGGATAGTCTCCACACCGTCAGTAATGACAAAGGGCAATTTAGTTTCACTAAAGTTAAACAGCCCGTTTTTACACTACGTATTACTATCATGGGTTATGATCCATGGTATAAAGAATTTTCATATAAAGACGCTGGTGCTGTAATTAAGCTTCCTTTAATTACGATGACAATGAAAACAAACAAACTGAACGAGATTGTTATAAAAGGAAAGGTGTCGCCTATTGTCATGAAGGAAGATACGATAGAATATCGTGCAGATCAGTATAAGCTAAGACCAAATGCTGTGGTGGAAGACCTGGTAAAACGATTGCCGGGTATGGAGGTTGACGAGGATGGAAATATAACAGCACAGGGTAAAAAGATCACTAAAATCCGCATCAATGGGAAGGATTTTATGGTGAATGATATACAAACGCTGACACGTATGTTACCAGTTGATATGATTGATAAGCTCCAGCTGATTGATGACTATGGTGATATGGCGAGAGCTACAGGGCGGAAGACGGGTGAGCCTCAACATGTCATTAACATTCAAACAAAGTCCGACCTAAGTAAAGCCTATGAGGGGAAAGCGTTTGCCGGAGCAGGTAATGAGGGCCGGCATAACCTTGGATTAATGACGAATTATTTCAGTGAGCAAGAGCAATTCTCCTTAATTGGCAACAGTAATAATACAGGATTTCAGACAGGAAAAGTAACTGCGTCTAGTGGTAATATTAATTACAGAGATAACATCAGTAAAGTAGTTACTGTGAATACCGGTTTTAATGCAGGAGACAACGTGATTAGCCAGGTATCTTCCAGCAACGTGCAGACAGTTACGAGTGAAGGTTCTCTTTTTAGTGCTAACACAAATAAAAATAATAATAATAGTGATAATTATAATTTCGCTGGTGGAGTAGAGTATAAGCCTAATATGAATACATTGGCCAACTTTAACCTGAATGTAAGCAAAAGTTCATCTACCAACAATAGTATCCAGTCTGCAAACCAGACAGGATTCCAGCATAAGGACCAGCTTACGTCCAATTATACTACTAATAGTACTCCTGCTTTTGGCTTCAATGGATTTGCTATGCATCGGTTTAATGGGCAGGGAAGAGTGGTGTCTTTTAACTTCTCCGTTAATAACTCAGATAATAAAAGCGATCAGGAGAGTTATGATAGCCTTCGTTATTATAATGCTGATAATACAGTACTGAAGGATTCTCTTTTGCATCAGTTATTATATAAAGCAAACAGGGACCTTAACACAGTTGCACAATTATCTTATGTTGAGCCTTTAGATTCTTTATCCAGTCTGGAATTAAAGTATGTAATCAATGTCAATAATACTTCTAATATATTAGAAACACAGTGGATAGATCCGGGAGGAAAGAAAACGTTTATTGATTCTCTCAGTAACCGGTATTTTTATACGATGTCCCAACAGCAGATTGAACTTAATTACAGGCATAGTAAAGGAAAGCTGGATTATACTTTGGGTGTACGCCTGCAACCTTCTTTATTGCACAGTAGCATTATCTCTGGTCAAAGGGCATTCAAACGGAGTACGCCACTGATACCTGTTCTTTCTATGCAATATAAATTGTCTGAAAAGGGAATACTTATGCTGAATTACACAGGCAACGTGGGGCTTCCAGGTTACCAGCAGTTATTGCCTGTTACAGACCTGACGAATGCACAATTCCCGGTAATCGGTAATCCTGATCTACGTACTTCTTTTACGCATTCTCCCTCTTTGAATTACCGTTCCATAGGATTGAATACTTTGTTCTTATCTCTCTCCGGAAATTATGTGAAGGATAATATTGTTACTAATGTAGTGTTGGTAAAGGATAGTTTCAATACAGTGAAACAGGAAACCCGTTTCCTGAATGCAGATGGTAACTATAATATCGGGCTTAATTACGGTTGGTCAAAAAGACTGAGCGATGGCAAGTATAATCTACATCTGAATGGTAGTGGCTTTTATAATAATAACATTCTGTTCCTTGATAATGTAAAGAAAACAGCAAAGAATTTTGCTTTATCCCAAACGGTAAAAGGGTCCGTGTTGGAACAATGGCTGGAATTAACAGGAAGTATAGGATATACTTATAACAGGAATGTATATGCGATGGCGCAGAGTAGCATCACGAATATCACTACCTGGTCATTCAGTATGAATGCGAAAGCCTATTTCCTGAAAACATTTTCGTTGGCAGGAGATGTCAGGAAACAATTAAACTCAGGCTACAGAGGTAATGTGAAAACCAATCCGCTGATGCTGAATGGAACACTGGAGAAAAATTTCTTTAAGAATAAACTCACTTGTCGTCTGCAAGGATATAATCTCCTGGATGAAGGTGCGAGTGTGTCACAATCTGTCTATGGCAATACGGTAACCCAACGCAAAAGTCAACTTGCAGGCCGGTATTTCATTTTTACTTTGCAATGCGATTTAAAACTGTTTAAAGGAAAATAAATATTCCTTTTTATTGCTATTTGCCACTTATTTCAATTTTTTTCGTGTGGAAGATTTAGTCCTTATGCGGCTTAATGTTTCTATGGTGATACCTAAAAAAGAAGCTACATAGGTAACCTGAAGCCGGTTGGCAATTTTGGAATAGGACTCCAGAAAAAGCTCGTATTTTTTTTCAGCGTTGTGCAGCCGGGTAATATATGACCTGTTATCGGCGGAAATAAAATTGTACTCCGCTACCTTTCTGCCAATAATATTAAAAGAAGGGTACTTCTGATACAATTTATGCAGATCGGAAAAACTAATGGCCAGCAACTCACAATCTTCAACAGCCTGGATATTTTCTATAGTAGCTATCTGTAATAAAAAACTACGGATGGTCGATGCCATCTCATTTTCCCAGGCAAACCATACGGTAGTTTCTTTATCCTCTTCCTGAATAAAACCTCTTAACAATCCTTTTTTGATAAAATAAACATTCTCGCATATTTCTCCGTTCCTCAACAAATACTTACCCTTTGGAATATGGCAACAATAAGAATTCTTCGACAAGTATTGTTGAATACCCTTGCCTATAGGATGAAATGCATTTAACATTTGGAACAATGGTATTAAATCCTCTTGTGGCGGCTTTTTTTTGATGGTCATTTCATTTAAAGTAACACATTTTTTTTACATTTCTCCGTTTTATTATACCAATATCAAGAAATATGCTTATAAAATTATTTTTGCAATACCATCACTTCGTTCATGATAAACGTACTTCCTTTGTCTGTAACAATATTATAAACAGGCTGTAACCCACCGGCAGATTCAGTTTTGTTGATGACGGTATAAGTACGGAAAGCTTTTGTTTTATCATCCATACATAATAATTCATCTCCTGTTATTACTTCACCTATTGCTTTTTTGCCACTGAGTGTTTGTACCGGATGATTAGGGGTAGCTTTTAATATTTTCCCTGAGAGGGTTACAATGTGGGCCGTTAAGTTATCGGTTTGCAGGGCATTCATCACCAGCAATTGTGTAATAGCATAGTTCTTTGGCGTATGTACGGTCAGTTCTTTCACCGTAACGATAGCCGGTTGGTGGGTTACTGCATCCACACTGGAAATCCTGTCGCCGGTAACAATATTGCTTAATGGTTTCTGAGAACCATCTGCCAGTGTAACTAACTGGTCTCCTGGGAAACAGATATCCGTTCCATAGGTGCCTGATTCTCCCTTTACATCTTTCCCGCCATTGATAGCTTTGTACAACTGAAAACTGAACTCTTTAGATAATACATAAGAGAGCTTCAGCACGAAGTTCTTTTCTTCTTTATCTATCGCATGGATATCTTCAAAATACTTATTCCAGATTTCAGGATTCGTATTAAAGATGGGCATTACAGCGCTGTATAGTTTGCCCTTTTCATTGGTGTAAAAGATCATGGTACCAATATCCAGCATGCTGTCTTTTGCCACCAGGCGGTAAAGGTCTATGCGTTTTTTAAGCCCGTCATCGCCCGTAATGATATAAGGCTTACGCATCTCATAACGGTCCAGTACATACGCGTTATTGAACTTCACATAAGTATCGTTGTCGAGATCTTTAACGGTAAAGGTCTTACACTTGTCGTACTCTTCCGCCCGCATCGGGCGGGTTTGTGCTGATAGCTGGCAGGTAATGAGGAGTAAAAGGGAAAGGATATATATTCTCATGATAGTTCTTTAAAAGCGGTGGCAAATGCTTGCATTTCATCCATACGGCCGATACTGATACGGCACCATTCTTCATTATTGAGTTTCCAGTGACGCAGTCCTACTCCACGTTTCATCATCTCATCTGTGAACCGTGTACTGTCCATTTTCAGCGGGAACATGACGAAGTTGGCGCTGGAAGGGATGTAGGTATATCCTTCCGCTTTTAAAGTATCGTACAGGAATTGTTTGCTGGCAGCTGTTTTCTGCTGGGTCGCCTGCATGTAGGGAGTGTCCTGGTAACTGGCAGTCGCGGCAGCAACGGAAGGAGCCGATAAAAGGAATAAACCGGAATCAGCGTAATTGCCCAGTAAGGTGATCATATCCGGTTGGGCAACTACATAGCCTATACGCATACCGGCCAGGCCATATATCTTGGAGAAGGTACGTGCTACGATTAAGTTCTGTCCGCTTTTTACACTGCTGATCAGGGTTGATGATTTCGGATCAGGGAGATAATCGATGTAGGCTTCGTCCACAAAGACAGTTACTTTTTTGGATACCCTTTCGCAGAAGGACTTCAGTTTATCTGTGTCCACAATAGTACCTGTAGGGTTATTGGGATTACAGATATACACGAGTTTTGTATCTGCATTGATCGCCTTTTCCATGGCATCCAGATCATGTTTATAATCTTGGGTAAGAGGTACTTTGATCCACTTTGCACCAACATGTTCGCATCGTGTCGGGAGGTCCTCATAAGTAGGATCAGCTGTTACAACATTCCCGCCTTTGGAACATAGTGCCAGTGCTGCGCCTAACAACAGGGGGGAGGAACCGGCGCCGGTCACCAGCATTTTACTATCAATCCCTTCATAGGCACAGATCTTTGCTTCCAGCTCCTGTACCTGGTTCAGCTGGTATTGATAGCTGGTACCCAGGCTGTCTATCATTGCCTGCCTGGCTTTGGCAGAAGGCCCGAAAGGATTCTCATTGGCAAATAACCTGGCTTTCAGGTCTGTAGGCATAGGTAATGCCATTTCGCGAAGCCCTTGTTGTATAGGAGCAGGTGTTGGCGCTGCCTGTAAACGGCTGAGTGCAGGGGGAAGCATCGTAAGTAATGCGGTGCTCTTTAACCAGTTACGTCTGTTCATAGCGGTGTAGTTTTTATGTGTTGTTCTGTTATACGACCATGCAAATCGGCTACTGTTCTTCTGGCAGATTCAAAAGCGCCGGCCATCCAGGCATTTAGGTAAGTAGTATGCTCTCCGGCAAAGTATACCTGTTTATCAGGCTGTAGCAGGCTTTTGTAGAGCGTTTGCCGGGTGGCGCTGGTATATAATCCCCAGCCACCCATGCTGTATGTTGTTTTATGCCAGCTCACAGAGAACGACTTTTCAAATTCCTGTTTGTATTGCGGATGTATCAGGCTGCCTTTTTCAAGTGCCAGTTGTTCCCGTTGCTGGTGAGTAAGATTGCCCGTATGCCTGGCTTTATCGTTGAAATTGTAGTATCCCAGCAAGATGCCCTTTTTGCCGAGGTAGTCGTAGGAAGGGTAGAAGATCTGAGTCAGTTCATTGTTGGTATGTGTAATGCCTCCGTAAATCTGTTCATCTTCTTCCCAGAAACGTCTTTTAAACTGTAATCCTATTTTACCTGTGGCGATGTAGGGGATATAATCTATGGCCCTGCTTACGTCCGATGAGAAATTATGCTGAACGTTGCTTAGTACAGGCAAAGGTAAGGTACATATGCAGAGGTCCGCCAATAATTCTTTTACTGCATCCTGCTCTTTGTAAGTGATTTTCACTCCCTGTTCCTGGTTATAAATGGCCGTTACTTCGCAGTTGAAGTGGATATTCTGTACTTTTTGAGCTAAAGCCTGGGCTATTTTGTCCATCCCACCGATAGCCTGGAACATGGTCATCTGCAGTTCGTAGGTATATTCTGCTACATTGTAGAAGTCAGGATCTGCCAACCCGGAGGAGATGATATCCGCCAGTTTGTGCGGATCTGCTATCTTCCCTGGTTTATCTCCGGCCCCCGGAGATTCTATATATCCTCTTCTGTCGGATGCTTTATAGAGTTTATCGATATCGAGTCCACCTTCGGCGCGAAGATATTCGAGTATTTTCTGTGTATCTTCTTTGGTGAGGGCAGTGTCCAAAGAATGTTGATCTATGGCTTTCGCGAGTAATTCAGTGGTATATCCCCGCATGTCATTATGTATTTCCCTGGCACGGACCTTTTTGTTGGATAGTGGCCCTTTCCCCTCGCTGAAATAGTAAGTCGCTTCATTCACATTATTATATACCTGTATGGGGACATTCAGTTCCCGGCAGTAATGGAGTGTCAGCTCATGGTGATGAGGGATACGGGAAGGGCCTGCATTGAAGTATTGGCCTTCGTCGAAGGCCGCGGTTTGGGTAGGGATGTCCGTTTCGTGTTGTTCGGCACCTTTGCGTATGCTCCAGCAGCGCCCTCCGGCCCTGTTCCTTGCTTCCAGGATGGTACACTGGTACCCTAATTTGGTTAGTTCATAAGCAGAGGTAAGTCCTGCAAGGCCAGCGCCCAGTATAACCACGTGTTTGCCTTTGCCGCTTCCTGTAAGGCCGAAAGCATGGGCAGGGGATTCTTTTAGCATGCCCAGCGCCAGCATGGCGGGGTATGCAGCAGCAATCTTACCGGTTTGGGTTAAGAAATCTCTTCTCGAAATAGACATTGGTTGATGTTTAAATACTTCCTTCTGACAAAATAGGGATTCCTGGGAATTGTTGTGCAGAAATTTGTTGAACGGTTATTTGTAACTTTCCACCATGAAAATGAGTAAATATCTGCAGCAGGGGAAGTCTGAAAATTACCAGGATGCTGAGGATAAAAAGTTGCTGAAGGCAGGAGAAGTTGCTGCGTTACTGACGAAGAAGTTCAATAGGAAGATCACAGCGCTGGAGTTATCTCCTTTTGCCACCGAGTGGCATCATGGTGGTGTGTTTAAAAGCGCTACCGGACAGTCTTTAAAAGGGAAAAGAGTATTCTTTTTCAAGCCTGCTGATGTGGAGAAGGTATCGCTGGAGCAGATATTACGTAACAGGGAGAAAGCTGCTGCACCTAAACCGCCACCAGACAATAGTATTGTACAAGGCTGGTATGTACAGTTCTTTAAAATGACAGACCCGGTGAGCCGGCGTGTATATTCAAAGCCATTCGTAGGCATTTATAAAGGGCCGAAGTCCAAAGCGCCTAAAGGGTTTCACGCATTGGGAGATGAGGCATTTGCAGTGGCAGAGAAGCAGAGAGGGAGAGAGTTGAAACCAGGAGAAGAATGTCAGTTTTAGAAAAGCGGGAACTGTGAAGTCCCCGCTTTTTTTATATTACTCTTTTACCAATCGTAAGGTAGTATCATTTACTTTGATGAAATATACGCCACTTGCTAATCCGTTCATATCAAATGTCAACTGGTTATTTCCTTCGGGGAAGGATTTATCTACCAGTGTCTTTACCAGTACCCCATTTGAATTAAATACCCGGATGATCACTCTCTCTTGTTGTTTGTTGTAGAAAACAATGGATGAAAGGCCGGATGTCGGATTAGGGTAAGCCTTTGTTAATACAGGTACAAAGTCGTGCGTACCGGCTACCCTTGCGGAAGAACCACAGGTACCTGCAGTGGGCGCTGTTCCCGTTACCTGCATCCAGTCTATATTAGCGAATTCTTTTGATTCAGTGGTTTCTATGCGAACGGTATTGTTACCCGCCGCAAGGTTGGCTGTTACAGCAGCGGTGGTCGTCCAGGCTGACCAGGAAGAAGTGACAGGGAAAGATACGCTGCTGTTAACAGTACTACCGTTCACCAGCAGACGGGCGATAGTAGATACGGTGCTGCCTCCGTTGGCATATCTCCATACAAAGGAATAAGTACCCGCTGCCGGTACGTTCACTGTATAGTTTACGCCTTTAGAAGCTGAATTAGAGAGGTTGATGTAGTAACCGCCATCAGCACCTGCATAGGAATTCTGACGACTGCCATCGGCTCCGCAGTAGCCGCTGGTAGTGGTGGCGGCATCATCAATCCGCAGCGTATTGCCTCCTCCGGTAGAAGTAGCGGTAAAGGTAGCCGTTACGGAAGTGTTGGCGGTAATAGTAACGGTAGTGCTGGCAGAGGTGCCGCTTGCACCGCCGCTCCAACCTGTGAAAGTATAGCCGCTGGCAGGAGTAGCCGTTAAGGTAACTACGGTGCCAGATGCATAAGAAGAGGCCGAAGGACTGGCAGTGATGCTACCACCGGCAGCAGGAGAGGCAGTTAAACTCAGTGTATATGTGCCGGGATTGGTGGTCGTGCCTCCGGATTCACGGGCGCCCAGGTCTGGTGCAGCACCATTGTAAGTAATACCCGTAGCAGTAACACCTGCATCGATCATATCACTGCCGGTGGCCAGTGCCAGGAAATTACCCAGATTAGGGCTACCATCGCTGTTCTTTGTTACACTGGGGGTTAAAGAGACGAAGTCGGCACTGCTCACTACCAGGCTGCCACTGTTGGTGCTCACATTATTCTTCCACCATACATTGGAAGTACCCACTTCTGTACCGTTGGATTTATCGCTGGCGCCGGCATTGAAAGATAAATTGTTCTTAAAAGTAGCCGTACTCCCTGTTCTGAAATTGAAATTGGATTGTGCGTTATTGTAGCTGGTATTATTCGTGACTTCTATATTACCGGGATTGTCATTATCTGTAAAACCATGATGCCCATTTCCGAAAGCAACACAACGGCGTACAATATGATTCACGGCAATACCGGAACCTCCTAATTTGAAACCGTTTTTATCCCCACTGCCGGATGTCGTACCAGAGCTTAATACCCCATTGTTATAAGATACACAGTTTTCCAGTGTTACCGGGCCAATAGGTCCTGTTTCTGTTTTGGCATAGAAATCCCAGCCATCATCAATATTATTATGAGAAATACATCCGCGGAAAATATTTCCTGTTCCACAGGTGAGCTTTGCCGCAAAACCATCTGCATTTTCATTGCCGGGGTCCTGGTTGTCGAAAGACTCACAGTTAAGAATAAGATTGTTGGATGGCCACTGACTAATAGCCGTGTTCGTTGTTTTGTAGCGGCTTAACTGAAGGCCACTATCATGATTTTTGGTGAAAATACATTTCTCGATCGTGTTGTTGTTACCGGATAACAGCATGCCATTATCCCCGGCAGATGAAATGGTGATACCTGTAAAATGCCAGTAGTCCCCATCCAGTACAACACCCCGGTTAGCATCTGCCACAGCCTGTGAGGAGAAATCGATAACAGGTACTTCAGTACCATATGCTATAACGTTTTTGTTGGCAGACGAAGTACCATTGTTCGTCTCTGCAATGATGATAGTGGTAGAATAACTATATGTACCTCCACGCATATAGATGGTACCACCTGGCGTTACTGTAGCGAGCGCATTATCCAGTGTAGTAGGTGCGCTGATGGAAGTACCGGGATTAGAAGCTGAACCGCTGGGAGAAACATACAATGTTTGGGCTTGGGTTATACCTCCAATGGAAAGGCATAACATTGTGAGTAAATGCTTTTTCATAACGGATATTTTTTATTTGAAATTACAGGTTTTAACCCGCCATCAGCGCGGATTGTACGGAATTATTTACGCAATCGTTCCCGATTTAATTTGGACAAATACATAGTTATATGCAAATTACAGCATGGCTTTCTTTCCCGTTTCCGGTTCCATTCTTTCTGCTCCCCATCTGGTTACGTTTGTACAATCCCGGTACAACCGGAGTATAAATACTACTTGTAGTTTATTAAAAGCAGGCGTGAATCATAGTTACCTGAAAATAAAGCGTTGTCTGGCAACTCCCTTCTATGAATTGAGTATTAGTACACGCAGGAGGGGAATCGTTCACCGGGATATATGGTATGCTAATATGCATTTCGATAATAATGGTGATATTACCATTTTTGATTCCGATTTCTGTGGAAATGGAGGTTATAGCTGGACGTACAGTGCAACAGGTATGAAAATTGGAGTAATACATTCCTGAATAAGATCCATGAGAAACTATTTATTAATCTTTTAGTAAGGAGATGGTATAATTATCGTCAACTGCCCGAAGGAAATTAATACTTTTACGATAGAAGTACATCCTATGAACAAATGCCTGATTGTATTGGTACTCTTTGTATTATCCTGTAATGGTCCGGAAAAAAACAGGCAGCGGCCGGTAGGAGTGAATATGATAGCAGCTGTAGCGGACACAAGTTTAATGACGATGCCATCCCCTCCTCAATGGACGGAAAAAATTCCCGACACCTTACGTATTGAAGGCGATTTTAACGGAGATCACCAGATAGATGTGGCTTATGCTGTATTGTACAGAGAAGATAAATACATCGTCCGTTTTTCTTCAGATAGTATCAGGCCACTTCCTGCCTCAACAGGAAGGATCAGGCTGGTAAATGAACACGATTTAAATAATGACGGAAGGGATGATCTAACCATTTTCCAGGAATCAGGGCACGGATGTTCTTATAATGTAAGCACCTGGTCTTATATGAGAGGGAAATGGAGGCGTATTACAAAAATATGGGTGTTGCCTTATTTCTGTGATTATATAAGTGATGAAGAATTACAGGAGAGGATTGTACTGGAAAATGGCACGCTTTATTATTACGAAACGGATGTAAAAGATGAAAACTTTTCTCTTGTGAAAAAAGAAATGTACCTGAGATAATTATTTATTCCTGCCGGTTTCCCCGTGATATAAATAAGGTACAGGATCACTTTGCCAGAATTCCTTTGAATCCACATCCAGCGCAGATACCTTTCCCTGAAAAGCAGCCCCGGTATCCACATTCCATACGTTACAGGCATTCATCGGTATTGCTATCCCGTAGTTGGTGGTAGGAGTATGACCAATATAAATTTCCTTAAATAATAATAATCTCTTCGGATAAATACGCTCCTCCTTTTTGATGTGTTTATCCATTGCAATTGCCATTTCCCAGAGGGTCCTGTCCCAGTAAAGAGTGATCTGGAAGCGTTCCCTTACCGGTCCGCTCATGGAAGTAAAACCCGCATGCACAAAGAGACGTTGTTCCTCGTCAATATAATAATATTTCATACGATTGAGGAAATCGATATGCTGTGCTTTTTGTTCCGGAGTATGATCGTTGTAGCTGTTCACGGTTTCCTGTCCGCCGTTGGCCAGCCATACGGGGTCGGGCGTTTCTCCCATCAGCCAGGATTCACACCAGGCATCATGATTACCTTTGATGAAAATGCAGGACTGATATTCCTGCAGTGCTATGAGAAAATCTATCAGCTGTGCTGATTGTGACCATCCATCTACATAATCGCCCAGGAAGATCAGTGTATCGTCTGATTGCAGTTGTATCCTCTCAATCACCTGTTTCACGGCTCTCTTTGCACCATGCATATCACCAATTACGAAGGTCCGGGCCATTTATATATCCATTTTGGCCTGCAAGTTAATAATCAACTTGTCAATACCAGCTTTTTTTGCTAAAAGATTCAGCCATTCAGCCGGAATGGTCTCCCATCCGTAGAGCAAACCCGCAATTCCACCGGTCACTGCGGCTGTGGTGTCCGTATCATCCCCTAAGTTAACAGCAGAGATGACGGCAGAGGGGTAATCATCGGTTTTCAGAAGGCACCAGATAGCCGCCTCCAGTGTATGGATAACATATCCTGTTGACTGGATATCATTAATATAGATGTTAGATATATTGCCAGACAGGATTCTGCTGAAAGTTTCTTTTTCATCATTCAGGAAGTCATTAGCTGTTTTACACATCTCTGTATAAGCGGTTTGTTTGTCTTTGCCCTGCAAAATATTCAATGCCATTTCCAGGTATAAGAAACAGGCAATAATAGAACGCTTGTGCCTGTGGGTAAGAGAAGAGACTTCGCTAATGATGTTGAAACGATCTGTAATGGATAAATCTTTTATATAAAAGAGGAGAGGTAAGATACGCATCAATGAGCCATTACCGTTACTCCATTCGCTATCGCCTCCAGCCAGTACAGGAGATATCCCATCCTGTAAGCGATTAATAGCGTGATACGTAGCAATTCCGATGTCAAATACTTCACCACGTGGTGTCCAGTACCCATAATTTCTCCAATTGATGAAACGATTCGCCAGATTGGTGAGATCATATTCTCCACATAACATTTCCGCCAGACAAAAAGTTAATGAGCTGTCATCAGACCATGTACCCGGAGCCTGGTTGTGTGTACCATAACCCCGCATACCTGTAACAGGCTGTAAAGAAATTTCCTGTCTTGACAAAAATTCTACCGGTACACCCAATGCATCACCGGTAGCGACACCATAGAGTACATCTTTTATATAATTCCTCATAGATCAATATATTTAGAAGGTACACTGTCTGTAAGCCATACACCATTGTCAGAGAGGTAGAATAAAAATCCATCCCTATGCATTTGCCCGCTGCTGATATTTAAAATCACTGGTGATCCGCGGCGACTTCCTACTTTCACGGCCGTTTCCTTATCGAGACTAAGATGTAGGTGCCGGCGGCTCATCTTCTGTAATCCTTCTTTTTTAATACCATCCAGGAATTTGGCAACAGTACCATGAAAGAGGAATTCGGGTGGTTGTTGTGGCTGTAGTTCAAGGTCGATATCCACAGAATGTCCCTGGTTCGCCCTGATTTTAGTATGGTCGGCATTAAAAGCAAAACGTTGTTTATCATTTGTTTCTACCACCTCCTCTAATCTCTCTGCTGTAAATGGTTGACCATGTTGTGCTACTTTTGAGAGGAGTTCATCTACATCTGCCCATCCGTTTTTATCCAGTTGCAAGTTGATAGTTTCGGGAGCGTGTCGTAATATCAGACTTAAAAATTTGCTGATTGTCTTGTTGTCCATTATTAATTGATGTTGAGCTGGAAAGCATTTTTCGGCAGCTTCTTGTTAAACTTATAGAGATCGGGATGGCGGTTTTGCAATCCTTCTCTTTTTTTACCGGTGTTAATAATATATTGTGCATCCAGGATTTTCCTTCTGAAATTGCGCCTGTCGATAGTGGTATCGAGGATACATTCATATAGTTCATGCAGTTCCGGCATGGTAAAGAGATCGTCCAGCAATTCGAATCCTACCGGGAAATAGAGGATCTTGGAACGTAATCTTTGTAATGCCTGCGTAAAGATCTCCTGATGATCGAACCCCAGTTTGGGCATCTGGTGTATGTCGAACCATTGCACGTCATTTGCCATGCTACCTGCAGTGATGGCAAAGTTTTTAGGATTGATAAGCGCATAGTGTGCGATGGCGATCACCCTTCCGCGCGGATCACGTTCCGGCTCGTCGAACGAGTACAATTGTTCCAGGTATACATTGTCCATCCCCAACTTTGTTTTTAATACCCTGGAGCAGGTATCTTTAAAACGTTCGTCCATCTGAAGGAAGGCCCCTGGCAGTGTCCAGGTATCTTTAAACGGCATTTCATTCCTGTTTAGCAACAGTACGGATAATGTACGTTGCTGATAACCAAACACTACAAGGTCAATTGCAAGTGAAGGATTCTGATAACTATGGAATGATTTCATGCTTCTTTGCGTTTATTTGACACAAAGGTAGTGTGTATTATTGAAATTGTAATGCTACTACCTGAAATATTGTTAAGCACTGCAGTACCCTTGCAGCAGATTAATATATCTTCGTCGTATGTCAAAAAAATACGGCCTTTCATCATCCAATTAATTAAGTAACCACGTTTGTTAATCCTATCACCTGCTAAACGTAAAACCCATCAAGATGAAAAAGAAAAAATTTCCATTACTGGCATTAGCTATTATCCTGGCAGCCGGAGGCGCACTTGCAAACTCGTTAACGAAAAATCACCTGGCAGAAACACAGTATTATAAATCGGGCACCAGCTATTATCCTGCGGGTATAGAAGGGTACGATTATGAATGTGCTTTCGACCATTTCGGTACCTGCACTTATTACCTGGATGCTGCTACTGGTACTTACAAGCCCAGTAAAGGCGGAAAGATCCTGTTTATCAGATAACATGTAAAGTTGATGAGCTGCATCCCAGCCGGTGCGGCTCATCCGCTTTTAATCACGTACTAATACCTGGTTAAATCAGGTGTTTATGCATGTGATGGGATGAAAGAATTAATTGAATTTTGTACAACCAAGATTTAATTATTAAAATTCAAACCCCAAAAAGATGCGTAAACATTTCATGTTAGCGGGTGTGGCAGGTATTGCTGCACTATCGCTCTTCTCATGTTCCAAAGATCAAAAAAAGACTGATCAGTCTTTACCGTTGTCTCAAACCCAAACTGCTGCAGGCGCAAGAACTGCCGGTAGTGATGAACTGGATGCTATCCTGAAAGACCTTACTCCGGATACATACCTGCTTAGTTTTGATGGTTTGCCAGCCAACAACTACATTACCAAACCGGTTTACGGAACATTGTCCGACGAAACTCAGTTTGGTGACCCACGTTACCCCAGCCCGGTTCCGGCGTTGTACAAAATTGGCTACACTTCTCTTCCGTTTAGCAAGATCTGGGTAAAGACCTGCCCTACAATGATCCCCATCAAAGACGTTGCTCTCCGTGCTGCGGAACTGGTCAGAAAACTTGGCGGCAGATCAGTTGCTGACCTGGTAGTAACTGAAGTGGGCGCTAACCAGCAACTGCTGGCTACCAAAACTTTCCTGACAGCAGCCAGCAGTTTACAACCGGATGTTATGGACAAGTACCTGGCAGGTGTTGACCTTACAAAATTCCGTCTTACACTGCCTGCCGGTACTACACTGCCCGGCTTTACCCGTGGATTCTATGGTATGGGAGACATCACCCAGGTGCCTGATGCCAATGCACGTATTACCGCATACGTTGGCCTCAGATGGAAAGATATCCTTATCAAACGTTTCCCTAACCTGATCGGTTGTTTTGATCCTCAGGTACTGACAGACATCCGTGCTAATTTCTCCCGTCTCGACAAAAGCTTTGCCAATTTGACTATTGAACCAGTAGCTGACGGTGCTATTATAGGATTTTAATTATCTATTGGACTTCCCTGATAAAAAAGGGAAGTTCAATTCAATCTTTTTTTATGAAACGTATCTGTTGGATAAGTATCGCTTCCCTTCATCTGTTGATAGCTGGCTTACACGCTGCTCATATGAAAGAATGGTACAGCTCTAAAAACTGGGTAAGTGCGTATGCGGATTTTACCGGTGCGGGAAATATCTTCAGTTTTTTTGCGCCGCATATAGGGAATGAAATAGCAGTTGTATACACGATCGCAGATAGTAAATCACACCAGCAGGTAACCCGGCTGGAAGGCGCTAATACCGAATGTAACCGCCGTATTCAAACAGTGTATAATTTTTTCAGTATTGATGAAGCACAGTCGCTGCTGGCGAAAAGCTGCGCTTCTTATATGATGCGCCAGTACCCCGAAGGGGAAATGGTGCGCGTGACTGTCATCAGTAAACAAATACCGGATATGCGTTCCTTCCGGGAAGGAGCTGTCCCTAAATGGGAACCTTTTTTTATCAGGAATTATAAAAAGTTATGAAACCTTCTTCTTCAGAACCACTGGTATTTTTCAGAATAGCAGTTGCTTCCCTCGGACTCATACAGGGACTGTGGCTGGCTGGTAATATCTCTTTACTGTACGGTGCAGACGGGCTGGTCCCCTGGTCGCTTAGCAAAGAGATCGTATCTTCTTATATGCCACAACTCTCCTGGTTACAGCCTTTGGCAACTGCCACAGGTACGGGTCCTGATACCTGGGTGTATATACTCATGGGAGTATATATGCTCGGGTTAGCGGGATTATTGTTTGGCAGGTACACCCGGCTCTGTGCTGTTATCGCCTGGGCATTACAGTTCATGTTTATCAATACAGGTTTTATGGCAGCATACGGGGTAGAGACCTTCATGCATATAGCGCTCTTTTACTGTATCATCATGCCGGTAACCGGTATTAAAACCAATGAATGGAATACACTGGCTACCCGTGTGTTGCAGGTCCACCTTTGCCTGGTATACGTGTCTTCCGGAATAGAGAAGGCCATGGGCGCACAGTGGTGGAATGGGGAAGCTATCTGGCAAACCCTGATGCAGGGACAGTTTGCCCGGTTTGATATGCACTGGATAGCACAATACCCGCTTTTAGCCAAATGTATAGGTTGGGGTACGCTGATCATTGAAATAGGATATCCCTTATATATCTGGTGGCCCCGTTCCCGTCCCTATGGTTACCTGGCCGTCGTATTGTTGCATGTAAGTATTGCCATTTTCATGGGACTGCAATTATTTGCTGCCATCATGATCATCCTCAATACAGCTGCTTTTGGCTGGCCGTATATACGTCATGCATATATGATGCTTGTCAGCCCTTTAAGGGAAAAGAGAAGACTGCGCAGGGCAGGGGCCATTGCTACGCAGGCATTCTGGAATATGGAATAACTCAGCTTCTGAGCCCTGCTATCAGGTTGATCGCTAATGCTACTACAAAAGTATTGAGTCCGAAAGCCAGTAAACCATGAAATAACACGGCTCTGCGTATTTTACGTGAACTGATTTCCACGTCAGACACCTGGAAAGTCATGCCTATAACAAAGGCGAAGTAAGCGAAGTCGATATAATCGGGGCAATCCTCTTTAGGGAACTCCAGCCCTTCGGCATGCCTGTTTTCATCATTTTCATCATCGTCATAATACATATGTGCATAGTGCATGGTATACATCGTATGCACCATGACCCATGAAAATAAGATCCCTGCTACAGTTACGGGAATATATAAAAAGGTACTGGCTTCGCGGGCTTCTTTAGATAACATCAGCATCAGTACCAGGAACATGCTGACGAAACATGCCAGCAGAATAAACACGAATACAAAAACGCGGCTGCCATCGTCCTGCCTGGCATACTGCCTGATGTCCGTTACGTTACGGGTTACGAAGACTATCCAGCAGGTAGTAACGAAAGTAAGTGCAAACACATCCCATAAAAGCATGATGCGTATCAATGGGATGATAGGTAGATTTCTGATCAATACGAATACCAGGGCGGTTAAGCCAAGGCTGATCAGGCTACGGTTAATGGGGTGAAGCAACATGAGTTTGTTCCCTTGCATGGACAGATTTTCCGTTAAATTACTGCATTCATACTAAAATTCTACCTTTGCTCTATGAAGTTCGAGCAGTATCACATATCCCAGGAGATCAAAAGAAGTTTGGAAGAGCTGGGTTTTAAGCGTCCTACCGATATCCAGTTCAAGGCCATCCCCAGTATCATGAAGGGAGACGATGTACTGGCTATAGCCCAGACAGGCACCGGTAAGACAGCCGCTTTTGCCATTCCCATCCTGGATATGCTGCAGAAAAGGCATCCGAAGAAAACGAAAGGAGAAGTACGTTGTGTGGTGATGGTGCCTACCAGGGAACTGGCCATACAGATCGCGGAAGTATTTGAGAAAATAGGAAAATATACAAAACTCAATATCCTGGGCCTGCACGGTGGGGTAGATCAGACCCCTCAGCTAAAGAAGCTGGCACAGGGAGTAGACGTGCTGATTGCTACGCCGGGCCGTATGTTCGATCTTATCAGCCAGGGTTTTATAGACCTTAGCCAGGTAACGACACTGATCCTCGATGAAGCGGACCATATGCTGGACCTTGGTTTTATCCGCGATATCCGCGATGTGATGAAACATTTGCCCCGCAAACACCAGACTTTGTTTTTCTCTGCTACTATCGACAAGGATATCAAAGACCTTGCTTATTCTGTAGTATATAACCCTATCCGTATCCAGATCTCTCCGCAGGACCCTGTATCCAAAAATGTACAGCATGCGGTTGCCTATGTAGGGATGGATGATAAGCGTTTCTTCCTGGAACGCCTGGTAAAGGAATTCCCCGAAAATAAGATCCTCGTATTTGTGCGTACGAAAGTACGGGCGGAAAGAGTGTTTGCTGCAATGGAACGTGTAGGCATCAAGACCCTGACCATGCATGGAGGCAAAGAACAGGATAACCGTTTACAGGTGATGGACGAGTTTAAAAAAGGGGAAGTAAAAGTATTGGTGACCACAGACGTGAATGCACGTGGTATCGATATCCCGGATGTAGATTATGTGGTAAACTATGACTTACCCGATGTGCCAGAGAATTATGTACACAGGGTAGGACGTACAGGGCGTGGTGTAAAAAAAGGACAGGCAGTATCCTTTTGCAGTGATGAGGAAAAACCGGTGCTGGATGCTATCCAGACCTATTTAGGGAAAGAGATCACGGTGATGAAGATTGACAAGAACGATTACCGGGAAACGATCAGTTTCTCGGAAGATATTCCAAATGATAACTGGCAGCTATTATTAGACGAACATAATAAGGCTGAAGCGCAGTTTGCAAAAAAGAAAAAGAAGAAGAAATAGGATGGTCATTACGAATGAAGAGGAACTGAACGGGATGAAAAAGATCAGTGAAGCGGTAGCGCTTACACTGAAAGAAATGCGTAACTACGCTAAACCCGGTATGACAGCTAAACAGCTGGACGATTTCGGTGGAGAGGTATTGCAACAATTAGGGGCCAGGTCGGCCCCCAAACTCACGTATAGTTTCCCGGGCTGGACCTGCATCAGTATTAATCATGAAATTGCGCATGGTATCCCTTCTGAAAAGAAAATATTGCAGGAAGGACACCTGTTGAATATCGATGTATCAGCAGAACTCGGAGGGTTCTGGTCTGATAACGGTGGGTCTTTTGTGCTGGGAGAAGATCTGCACCATCACCAGAAACTGGTAGATACTTCCAAACGTATTTTGCAGAAAGCGATACAGCATATCAAAACAGGTGTACGTATTTCAGATATCGGTAAACTGATTGAAACCGAGGCAAGGAAATCGGGGTATAAAGTGATCCGTAATCTTACCGGGCATGGAGTAGGGCGTAGTTTACACGAAGACCCGCATGAAATTGCGAACTACTGCGATCGTTTTAACCGTGCTGTATTCCGTAAGAATGGGGTAGTGGCCATAGAAACGTTCATTTCTACATTATCTACCATTGCCAATACACAACCGGATGGCTGGACGCTTATAGGCAATAAAGGTGGTTATGCTGCACAACACGAGCATACGATTATTGTAACGGATGGAGCACCGGTTATTCTAACAGAGATGAATGAAATATGGTAGAAATATTGGAAAATATTTATAGATTATTTAAATTTAATTGTTGCTAGTCAATTGAGATAACCCCCAGACACAGTGTACGTTGGCCCAACGGTTTATTAGCCCAAAATCTCATTGTAACCCAACCAGGTATGCCGAAAACTGCGTTTTGAAAGAGTAGGCATTAAATTTCAAAAATGGGAAAATTATGTATCCTGATGCTGGCATCTATGATGATGCTGGTATCACAATCCTGTGTGAAAGACACAAAACTGGGATGTAAAGACACCCTTGCGCTAAATTATGATGCAGCAGCAGACGATAAATGCGTAGGTTGCTGTAAGTATCCCCCCAAAGGAACAGTACTGTTCTGGACTAAAGATGCCAGTATGATCAATTATTGTGGGGTGATTACTATTACACTTAGCAATGGCATGGTGTCTAACATCACCAATGCTTATTCTTCCATTCCAACGAATTGTGATAATGCTTATGGAGGTACTTTTAGCCTGGAAAAGGGTAATTATACTTACACTGTTGCGTTTAGTAATGCTTCCTGTGTAGGTAAGGGAGGAAGTATAACTGTTGGGGAAAACAGTTGTAATATGATCATGATCCAGTAATTACACCCGTTTCAAAAAACTACAACCTACACCATTTTGTAATAATACTAAAAGGGCTCCTCTGGAGCCTTTTTAGTGTCTGCTGGCACCTTAATACACTGATGTTTTTATCATTAACTGGTTATTAACTAATAAGGTACGCAGATTCCTTAGCTTCGTTTTTTTCGAAACAAGCCCCATGTAAGCACAGTCATAATGGGAGCATGTATTGATCGAAAACATAATAAAGATGTGTCCCTCAATATATAAAGTGAATAAACTGTTATTCCTCGAAAGGGTCCGCCATGCATACATGGATCCCCGTAACCTTCAGACGGAATTACATAGTCTCCTGATTCCCGGGGCGGGAATTTATTTCCGGCAGGATGCAGAATGTGATATACTTTCCCAACATATTCAACTTCCTTTTTTTTCACTTTGGATAAACGACATCTTTCCTAAAAAAGATATCGTAATACGGCCTTTTACCCCTGTTCCCACCTACACACTGCATTTCATGTTTGAGGATAGTTTGTGGACACAGTCGCGGCAGAATAAGGAATATTTGCTGGAAGAAAGGGAATGTAACCTGTTCAGTCTTCAGCCAGGGTTGCACAAAATCCCTATGGCAAAGAGTAAAAAGATCCTGTCATTGCATATTAATATCGATCCGGCAGCTATCCCGGCCCTGATGCAACAATACCCGGTATTGCAATCCCTGGAAATATCACGGCCAGGAAGTATGAACGGGCGGGTAAATCAATACGCGTATCACATTAATCCTACCTGCGACTTCCTCATCCGGCAAATTCTTACCTGCCAGTATACCGGCACCAGTGCCAGGTGTTTTCTGTATCGTTGCTGTCTTGATCTTTTACTCAACATCGCCACCCAACAAGCGATGTGCGGTCAGCTGTTGTTGTTTTCAACCGTTATGAACGGAGGGGCCTATCACGATCTGTTTAAATACCTGGAAACCCATCCCTATAAATATCATCCGGTGGCAGAACTGGCATATATGTTTGAAATACCGGTGGCAGAACTGGCACATGGTTTCAGGCAGTTATTTGCCGTTAGTATAGAAGAGTTTACTCATATGGCGAAGATGGTGTTCCTGTACGACCGGATAACATCCGGATTATTTTCATTACCTGTGCTGGCAGGTACGGTTGGTTATGATGATGTGGCTATTATGCTAAATGATGTAAAAACATTTTACGGCGATTGCATTTTATAGTGGGGATTCCCAATTTTTATTCTCTATCTCCTAATTCTGTATCTCCCCTGTCCCCTAACTTTGGCCTATCATTAAATTGTTAGCCCAATGGATCAACCCGTATTATCTACCGAAAAAGACACTATTACATCATTACAACGTAAAGCCATTATTATAGGTGCCGGCCCGGCTGGTTTAACTGCTGCTTATGAGTTGCTGAAACGTTCTGATATCATTCCCGTTATCCTGGAGAAGTCCGGAGATATCGGGGGTATTTCCAAAACGATCAATTACAAAGGTAACCGCATGGATATTGGCGGACATCGCTTTTTCTCCAAGTCGGACCGCGTAATGAACTGGTGGTTAAAAATATTACCGGTACAGGATACAGGGAATTCAAATTTCAGTATCACCTATCAGAATAAAAGCAGGGATGTTATCCCGGGCCAAAGCGTTGCTGCCGGTAATGCCGATAAGGTAATGCTGGTGAGGCAGCGCTTGTCCCGTATTTATTTCCTGCGGAAATTTTTTACTTATCCTATTCAGCTTTCTATCGATACCCTGCAAAAACTGGGTATAGGTACTACCTTTTCCATCCTGTTCTCCTATCTGAGGGCACAAATTTCTCCCAGGAAACCGGAGAAAAGCCTGGAAGATTTTATGATCAACCGGTTTGGATTGACACTCTATCACCTCTTCTTTAAAGATTATACGGAAAAAGTATGGGGAGTACCCTGCCATGAAATACCGGCAGAATGGGGCGCCCAGCGTATTAAAGGTGTCAGCATCCGTAAAGCTGTTCAGCATGCGGTACAATCTGCCATAAAGAAGAAAAAGAAAACGGGCGACATTGCGCAGAAAGATACCGAAACCAGCCTGATAGAACAGTTCCTGTACCCTAAGTTAGGTCCGGGGCAATTATGGGAAGAAGTAGCCCGGCAGGTGCAGGAAATGGGGGGTATTATCCTCATGCAGCATGATGTGATCCAGGTAAATACAGCACACGAAAAGGTAGTTTCTGTAGAAGCATTCAATAAAACAACCCTCGAAACCATAGAACTGAAAGGAGATTATTTTTTTAGTACCATGCCTGTAAAAGAACTGGTGGCCAACCTGAACGCAGATGTTCCTGCTAATGTGAAGGAAATAGCGGCAGGATTGCAATACCGCGATTTTATTACCGTGGGTATCTTACTCCGCCGCTTGTCTGCACAGCATAACGGCACCTGGAAAGAGTTACAATTAAAGGATACCTGGATCTATATCCAGGAGAAAGATGTAAAAGTAGGGCGTTTACAGTTATTCAATAACTGGAGCCCTTTCCTGGTAAAAGATCCCGGTACCGTATGGGTAGGTATGGAATTCTTCTGTAATGAAACGGACGATTTCTGGAAACTTCCTGATACGGAGATTGCAGCCCTGGCCATCCGTGAACTGGCAAAAATCGGTCTGGCCTCAGAACACGATGTACTGGACTCTACCGTACTCCGTGTAGAGAAAACATACCCAGCCTATTTCGGGGCTTATGAGCATTTTGATGAAGTAAAAAAATATACCAACAAATTCAGCAACCTGTTCCTTGTAGGCAGGAATGGAATGCATAAATATAATAATGCAGATCACTCCATGCTCACGGCCATGGTAGCCGTTGATAATATTATAGCGGGTGAAGAAGGGAAAGAGAATATCTGGGCCATTAACACGGAACAGGAATATCATGAAGAGAAAGCCTCATCAACCGAAACAACAACCCCCGATAAGTAAAAGTAACCTCTGATTAACCCCTGATGTAAAAGATCCCTTCTGGAGAGAAGGGATCTTTTATTTTAAACATTAACTGCATATTAACTGAATATAAAAATGAATACAGTAGTTTAGCTGATATCTGAAAGAAGGGGTCTACCATCTATCCATTTATATACAGCACAACTTTAGTGTGCATTTTACTAATTGAGGAAGCGTTATAGTCAAAACAAAAAAGCTTATTAACCAATAAATTAATTATAGTATTTACCTATGCATGTGTTAGGCAGCTATAATGATGAACAGCTATTCCAGTTGCTGCGAACTGGCAATGATGATGCGTTCAATGCGATCTTTGATCGTTATCGCAAACGTTTGTTCATGGAAGCGTATAGAAAATTACAGGATGCAGACGATGCAAATGATATAGTACAGGATGTATTCCTGTGGTTATGGAATAAAAAGGTCGTACTTAATTGTCCCACCAACCTGAAAGCGTATTTAGTACAGATAGTACGTCATAAATGTGTGGACGTGATCAGGAAAAATACCAGCACCCGCAAGCATAAGCAGCAATATATATGGGTGGCGGATACGTCTACAAACATTACACCTGTGGAAAATAAGGAGTTGAGGCAACAACTCACCAATGCTATAGAAATGATCACTCCTGCCAGCAGACTGGCCTTTGAAGAATTATATCTCCACCATAAGAGTCTGAAAGAGATTGCCGGTGAAGTAGGTATCAATGTTCAATCGGTCAAAAACCATATCCATCGGGCACTCAAAATTCTGCGTGAAAATCTGAAGCATGATTTATCTTAGGTACTTTTTTACGTTTTTCACGACTATAGAGTTATCATGCCGATAGACGAAATCCAAATTGAGCAATTGGTGCTGGATGAGATGTCCGGGATAATAACGCCGGAAGATAGCGCTACCCTCAAAAAAATACTTGAAGAAGAACCTGGGGCAATAGCTATTCGTAATGCTATCTATGAACAATTCTCAGGTGAAAAGGAACAGGTTATTCTTGCCAGGTTACCGGAAACATTGCCGGTAGAAAAAGTATGGACCCGCATCCGGAATAAAAGAAAAACGCACATATATATACGTATTGCCTTAAGTATGGCCGCTTCCCTGGTATTGTTTGCAGGGATATTCCTGTTATTCAGCCGGAAAGCCCCTCATCAACCCCTCGCGTATCACCTGCCACAAAAAACGGTTATATTACAGTTGCCAGGAGGCCAGACGGTCAACCTCAGTACTACACCTCAACACACACAGGTAGGGGATGTCACGCTCAATAACCACAATAAAAAATTGTCTTACGTCTCCGGTAATAAAGAAAGTGGCCAGATGGCGGTCCTCACAGTACCTTCCGGTAAAGACTATACTTTACAACTGTCAGATGGTACGGAAGTGCAACTCAATGCTGCTACCCGTCTCCAGTTCCCGTTCACCTTCACCGGCAATACAAGGGAAGTCACGATAGATGGTGAAGCCTATCTTAAAATAGCACCGGATGCGAAAAGGCCCTTTATTGTACATCTTCCCAACAGTACCATCCAGGTATTGGGAACAGAATTCAATGTCAATACATATGACAGCGGATTTGTAAAAGTAGCCCTGGTAAAAGGGGCCGTGAGAATGCGGACCAGCACCGATTCGCTGTTGCTGCATCCCGGTTATATGGCCCTCAGTCATAAAGGGGAGAATATACGGACAACCAGCTTTGATGCAGAAGAACTGCTGGCATGGAGGCAAGGGATTTATATCTTCCATGCAGTAGCCGCAGAAGACATGTGCCGGGTGGTAATCCGCTGGTATGGCGTGAATGTAATATATGATAACCCCGGTATTGGAAAAAGACGCTTTACTGGTTATATAGACCGCAATAAACCTATCCGGCATTTCCTCGACGACCTACAGTTCACCGGCCACTTTGATTACTATTTCGACAAGGACAGTATCCTTCATATCCGCTAATAGCCCCTTTAATTATTATTTACGCCTCCGTGTTACATTGTCTGATACTCTGCAACTCAAACTAAGAATCAAAATAGCCATAAGCAGAGAATTTAACCTGAAGTACTGATTAAGACCAAGATAATTAAACCCATCACACCATTATTATTATGCTATCACCGTTACCCAACAGCCCCGAAAAGCTGTTCTATATTGAAAGGGAGGAACCGGGGTACATACCCGTTGAAGCGATACCCGAAGAATATCTTCAGCTGATCCTTCCATATGCGGGTGTTTACTTTGAAAGAGATGAGCATTGCGATATGCTGAGTCAACATATCCAGATAGGTCCTTTTTCTTTCTGGATACAGGAAACATACGCTAATGCAGACCTTATTCTTTGTCCGTTTACGCCACGGCCAACCTGGGCGCTTCACTTTATGTACGAAACCAGTGTGAATGTGGAGTTGTACGAGGATATTTCTTTCTCGCTGGAAGAAAAAGAGTGTAATCTCTTCAATCTTGTATCAGATCTGCATAAAGTGCCGATGGAAGATGGACAGAAACTGACCTCCTGCCATATTAATATTCTACCGGAAGCACTCAGGGAACTGGCGGTACAATACCCGGCTCTTAGCCGTCTGGCAAGGAAAACGCCCGCAAATATCACAGGACCAATTAATGAACAGCCTTATTTTATCAATTCCGTTTGCGACTTTCTTATCCAGAAAATGCTTACTTGCCGTCATATAGAAATGCCGGCCCACTGTTTTCTTTATCGTTGCTGCCTCGATCTCTTTATGAACTTCGCTTACCAGGATGAACATGCTGCCCAGCGGTACCTGGTTGATGATGCCCTGCATTCAATCACCTTTGGCCAGTTATTTGACTACCTGACAGACCATGCGCACCTCAATCATACCATGGAGGAGCTGGGTGCCATGTTCCAGCTCGATCAGGAAATGCTTTATAAAGGATTCCTGAAGAACTTTGGTATGCCGGTAGATGCCTATATCAAAATGACAAAGATGATTATGGTGTTTGAACTGTTAACGAAGAAGTCGACCAAACTGTCAGAAATTGCTTTTGCGGCTGGTTACAAAAGCTGGCAGCAACTGGATGTGGCTTTTACGGAATATTATGGTTGTGGTCTGGAACAGTTGAGGAGGGCAATGTAAGTATGTTACTTTTCGGCTGGTTGTGCTACCTATAATATATCCCCAATTCATGACGGAACAGTTAGCCGACTTGCTCGCCACATTTGCCAAACAGTCTGACCAGGAGTTATCAGCATACTTTTATGATAATGCCGGGAAGATAGACGCGCTTATACAGCTCTATACTGCCTTCAACCGGCATATAGCCCAGCTGCAGATAACGCGGATCAGAGAATTGAAATGGGCTATCCGGAATATTACCGGTAATCCCGACTGGAAAGACCAGGATGAACTGGAGCTTCAATATAGCCGGTTCAATACAGATCGCCCGCTCATCTTACTGGAAGGTGGTTTTGAGTCTACCCGGGGAAATGCACTGGGTAAATTTGTGATCAAGATCCGGACAAAGACCATTCAGGCATGGAACTTCTATGAAGATCAGTTAATGAAAGATTTTCCCTTCATTGAACCGGAAATAGCGGGAGATACAACCATACTGGTAGTGAATACCATCTGGGGAAACGATCTCACAGAGATCCTGGAGGCATTGATGAAAGTGCAAACCTACCTCATCGGGCTTACAAACAGCCCGCAACAGGATCTCATACAGCGGACCAGCAGCATCAGATAGTTATTTGTTAATGATACTCGCTCTTCTCAGGTACATATCTATCAGCAGCACTGAAAATGTTACGCCAAGTATCATATTAAACAACTGGTATCTCAGTACCACAGGAGATGCCAGTACACTAAAACCGAAATGCACGATCCAGTAGAAGGTCGTTATCCTGAAGGCATGCCTGAACCAGGGTGGGGTAAATGCACGTCCGCCTGTTAGCAGATAGGCTATCCATACGCCGGTAAACAGCAGGATAATAAATACCATAAATGCAGGGTAATATTCGAATAGCTGCATTTCATGGGTATTGGAAACTGTATAAACCTTATCCGTTTTATATCCGAACCATTCCCGGGCAATTGGCCACACCGTATCAGAACCATCATTATACACCGCCAGGTTTTCCACCTCGGGGTTAGCATATTGCAACATATTGGGCAGAATATAATACCTGATATAGGGGAGGGGATACCGGCTGATCAGGTATTTACCATATTTGTTGTACAAAGGCGATACGGCAGCCATTTTCTCCAGGTGCAGTTTATTATCTGCTATATGAGTGGCATGTAAGGCCGGTTGTAAAGGAGAACCGGGGTCCCACAGGTAAAATGCCATCAGTGGTTTGTCTGGCCGGAAATCCATGGGAATATGCTGCAGGGAGTCCAGGTAAGCAGTGACTCTTTTATGCACCGTGACGAATTCATCCGGCACGGTAATAACAGGCCTGGAGGGCATATGCGCATATGCATATACGGCATTACTGGCCATTTGCCAGCCACTGAATGCGGAGAACTGCCGGGTACCCATCACTTTTTCTGTTTGCCCGGTAGTATAGCCGATAAATCCGCCAATGAGTGCCAGGATGGAAATAATAGTTACCAGTTTGGCCCTTACAGGAACATTGCAAAAGACGATCACTGTTATACTGATCACCGGGTAGATAAGTGCATGATATCGTACTGTGAACGCCAGTAATAATACCAGTACGTGCGTCACTAATAAAAATATACCGGGTTTATATGCCAGTTTAAAAAGCTGGGAAATCCATACCAGGCTTACCCCAATAAAGTAAACATCGCTGGTAATGTAATTACTGAGGTATAATATGGCGGGGTTCAGGAACAGGAAAGAGAAGATGGCCATTTTCACCCATTTACCGGCAGTGGTGAGTTCCAGCACGGTAAAGAAGAAATAGAGCGCACAGCAATGGTAAAAGAAATACTGGGCAAATACCAGCAAAGTATCTGAATGGGAAAAAAAGCCGATAAAACGGATCAGTTTTGCATATCCTACCGGCCACATATTGGCATCTGCATTGGTATAAGCACTGCGTAAATAGTTATAGGAATCCTGCATGAAATTGGGGAATGGATACAGGTATTTAAAAAACAGGAATTGTATTAACATCGTCATTCCTGCTATTAATAGGTACCAACGCCTGTCTTTTAAACGGATGTCCATGGTTATTTTTATGAATACAGATAAAGTTACCACAATATTTTCCTATCGTTAACGAGTTATTAACAAACCTCATTTGTCAATTTACTAGCTTAGATATCAAATAACAGCCTATTGGCATCCCGCCAATATTAGGTCAATTATTTTATACTGCATTGTTCACGTCAGCGGTTTGTTACCCATGTATGTGAAAGTTTTAAAAATGTTTAAAGTGTATGTATGTACCCTCAGTTATATGATGAAAATAAGCTACTATTAATTGACCGGTTTGCCCAGGATTACCTCCCCGCAACAAATGTTCTTCCGGAATACCTGCACCTGATCATTCCTTATGCCGGGCTTTACTATGAACAGGATGCTGATTACGATATCCTCTCCCAGCATGTAGAGCTGCTGCCCTTTTCCCTTTGGGTGCACGATATCTTTGCCAGGAAGGATATTGTACTTTGCCCATATGCCCCGTTCCATCTGTGGGCATTACATTTTATGTATGAAGACAGTCTCCGGGCAGAATCTTTCATCGCAAACGAATTCATCCTCGATGAAAGAGAATGTAACCTGTTTGATCTATATGCAGAAATGCACCGTGTGCCTATGCCTGCCGGCAAAAAGATTTTATCTTTTCATATCAATATTCAGCCAGGTGCATTAAAACAACTGGCACACCGGTACCCTGCTCTTTCGTGCCTCACTAATAAACAGCTCAATAATATAAGCGGGGTAATCAATCAACGGCCTTACAGTATCAATGCTGTTTGTAATATGCTTATCCAGAGCATTCTCAGTTGCAGGTACGTGGAAGAGCAGGCGCATCATTTCCTGTATCGTTGCTGTGTGGACCTTTTCCTCAACTTTGCGCAGCAGGATGCTGCGGGGCCGGCACCTTTCCTGTTATCGGACCCGACGAATACGGCGATGTTCAATAACATTTTTTCTTACCTGGCAGCACATCCTCATATACCGCATCAGGTAGCAGAGCTGGCTGATATGTTTAACATGCATGGTGCCCGGCTGGCCCAGGGCTTCCGCCAGCATTTCAGCATAGGCATTATTCCGTTTATCAAAATGAACCGGATGATGTTTATTTATAATTGCCTTATGCAGCAATCCTTTACATTGTCTATACTGGCAGAAACAACAGGGTACAGGAATGTACCGGAAATGATAAATGAGGTAACGGAATATTATGATTGTGATGTGAAGGCGCTGAGGAGAGGGATGTAATAGTAGCACCATAAAATTTTTTGTGAGGTTAACTTCGTATTAACTACTCGTTATTTTTTAATTAATAGATTTGGAAGAGTCTATTAATGTCATGTTATATTTATTCGGGAGTTAATTATGTTACATACAAAAGATGAAGCGCTGCTACAGGAAATAAAAGCCGGAAGTGAATCCGCTTTTGCTAAATTGTATAATCACTATCAGCATTTGTTATTAATGGAGGCTTACTATAAGGTCCGTTCATATCCTGAAGCAGAGGATATTGTACAGGAAATCTTTACTTCCCTGTGGGTGCGCAGGAAAGAGCTTTCCATTTCTATTCCTATCAAACACTATTTGCTTAAAGCCGTACATCTCCAGTACGCTTATAAATGCCGCAAGAGTGAAGTAGCGAGAAGATTTATACAACACACCCTATATGTATCAAAGGAAGCAGGTACCAGTTATTTACTGGAAAATAAAGAGATGTACCTGCAGATAAAAGAGGCCATTGCCGGTGTTACTGCGCCTGCCAGCCGGAGGGCGTTTGAGTTGCTGTATATGGAAAATAAAAGCCACCAGGAGATCGCTCTCGATATGAATATCAAACCACAGGTGGCCAGGAATCAGGTTAGCCGGGCGCTCAAAATAATCCGTTCCCGTCTCAAAAAAGTAATGTAATAATGTGTTACTTTCAGGTCTTTTTAGCAACTCATAGTTATCATGAGCATAGACAAAGACCTGATACATCGTCTCACCCTTGAGGAACTGGCAGAGGTGATCAGTGATGATGACCTCGGTTACCTCAAAACCACTATCCGTGAACATCCGGACGCGTTTAACATTTGGATAGAAACAAGAGCTATACTGAATACCCCTGATGTAAAAGAATTTTTAGCCCGGTCCCGGCCTGCAGAAGATATCTTTGTAAGGGCTCAGCTGCCTAAAATAGCCGGTTTCTGGGCCATTGCACTGAATATGGTGGCCTTCATGGTTATCGGCCTTAATATATACCTTATACTTCGTCCTCAACCGGTCCCCAAACGGGCGGCCGGTTTTGTGAATAGCAAAGATATCAGCTTACAGCTTCCTGGTGGAGAAAATATAGACCTCTCACAGCAACGGGGCCTGGTAAAGACAGGCGATGTTACCCTGAACAACACAAATAAAGCTTTAGTATATACTACTGCTAATACTTCACGAACCGCTTCATTACATGTTCCTGCCGGTAAGGATTACCGGATCAATTTGTCAGACGGTACGGAAGTATGGCTCAACTCCGCTACTACCTTACAATTTCCACTTGCTTTTACAGGGAATAACCGGGAAATCACTATTAAAGGAGAGGCTTACCTGAAAGTGGCCAGGAATGATAAACCCTTCCTGGTGCATCTGGGCAATAGTACCATCCAGGTATTAGGTACTGAATTCAATGTGAATACTTATGATCCTGCAAAAGTACAGGTAGCGCTGGTAAGTGGTGCTGTAAAAATGAATGCGGCAGATCAATCAACCTTGTTGCAACCCGGTCATGAAATTACCTATACTCCTGCCAACGGGATGCAGATAGCCTCCTTTGATGCCGATGACCTGTTAAGCTGGCGTCAGGGCATATATCTCTTCAATAACATGTCCCTGGAGGAAATACTGAAAGTATTTCCCCGCTGGTTTGGAAAAGAAGTGATCATAGATAATCCTATCAGGGGGAATGTACGCTTTACGGGTATTATCAACAGGAATAAACCCGTCAATTTTTCTTTGGATTTGTTAAAAGGGGTCAGCGATTTTGAGTATACGATAGAGGGAGATGTTATTCATATAAAGTAAAGCCGGACAGGACTGCCCGGCTACCGCTATATAGACTAAAAATTCAATCAAAACGCAATGGTAAGATTTTACTAATAAAAATCAGTTAATACAGCGTTAATGAAATAAAAAAGATTGATAATAACCTACTCTTTTTTAGTCGCCTCACTTATAATATATCCCATAAATAGGAATGCAAACGACGTCATAACGATAATAGGGAATAGCTGAAACCGTAAAGCAATAGGCGAGGCAAATACACTGAACCCAAAATTCACCAGCCATAAACATACTACCAATAATAATCCCTTGCCCATTAGCTTATGCTGTTTATAGCCTTCCAGCAACAGGAAGCTGAGCATACCAAGGAAGAAGATCACATTCATAGTGCCTACGAGGATAGGGTAGAAGTCCAGGATGTTTACTTTGAAGTCTTTAAATATTGTGGTTAATTTATTGCTTTTGTAAGCAAACCAGTTCTGAGCGATAGGAGGAACACTGTCTACATTCGTACTATAACTATCCAGGAATTCAACTGGTGGAGCATAGTACTTTAGTGCATTTGGGAATAAGTAATATTTAAAGAACTCCATAGGGTAGGTCCTGATCAGGAAAGTACCGTAGTCTTTGTACAATGGGGCAACAGTGGCCCAGCGTTTCATTTCCGGAGCAGTGGAATCCTTTTTAAACTGTTTGTGCATGTACATTCGTAAGGGAGCAAAGGCCGTCCACATATAAATGGTACTGGCAACAAGGTTTTCTTCCGGGTGCCTCTGGTTATTAAAGGTACTGTCGAAATAATCACGCACCATTTTATCTAATTGCTGGAATCTGGCAGGGGCTGGTTTCCTGTTGGCTTTGGGGACGAATTTATAAGCATACATCGCATTATTTGCCATCTGCCAGCCGGTAAAAGGCGTGAATTGTTTTATACCGGCCAGCTCGTAATATTTACTGGTATTATATAAAATAAAACTCCCAATCAATAATACGCATATTGCCAGTCCTGTAATTTTAAGCAGGTAACGTCTTCTGGATAAAAGGAATGCTACAGCTGCAATTAAGGGATAGAATAAGGCATTGTACCTGATCGTGAAGGCAAGGAACAGTACAAGCCCATGAAAGACCATTAATCGCGTGGTAGGGTAATATGCGATCCATATTAATGAGGTGAACCACATAATACTCAGGGAAAGGAAGAGGGTATCACTGGATACATAATTGGCCAGGTACAGGAATACCGGGTTAAACAGCATGAAGCCGAATAAGGTAATGCGGGTTAATTTTGCAGGGTTATAAAAGTGGAATAAGGTAAAGACAAGGGACAGGATGCTTGACTGCAATAAAACGTATTGAAATACCACCAATGCAGTATCTGAATGCGTGAACACACTGAATAACCGAAGGAACATGGAATACCCTACAGGATAGGTATTAATGGATAAGTTAAAATACGATGTTTCCAGGTAAGCATAAGAATCCCCATTAATAAAACTTGCAAAAGGATACCAGTATTTAAAGAATAATAATTGTACCAGGATACCTATCACTGCTGTCCATACGTAAGGTCTGTTTTCTGCTGATTTGAAAACATAATCTTTCAGCGAAATACCAGGCTTTGTTTCAACAGGTACTGCATCTTCCTGCTTTTCCTCATGATATTCCTGTTCTGTATTAATCGACCAGATGTTTTCTTTAGAGGTAATACCTGCAGCAATATTATCTACAGCTACCATCGCGGTGAGCATGGAATGGTCTGCATTGTTGTATTTATGCATGCCATTACGCCCTACCAGGAACAGGTTTTCAAACTGATCTGTAAATGCTCTCACTTCGTCAAAGCGTTCATAAGCGCCAAAATAGGCAGGGTACGTTTTTTCTACCCGTAGCACCGTACTGTCCAGCACATCTGCGGCATCCGCCAGTCCTATTTTTTCTAATTCTGATATGGCCAGTGCCGCAATTTCTTCATCAGGTAATTGCCAAAAGGTATCTGTTTCATTACAGAAGAACTCCATTCCTACCCACATGGTGTCAGGATCATTTACCATGAAGGGGCTCCAGTTGTTGAACAGCTGTAATCTGCCAACGGTTACCTCTCTTTCCTGGATATAGATCCAGGTATCCTGCATGTCTTTATGTGATAAACGTTTTAACAGTACTCCTACCGTAATGAAATCACGGTACTGCAATCCCGCTGCTATTTCCTGCACGTCCAGGGGTACATTGCCCTGAATACCTGCTACCAGCTCTTTTACGGGCATGGTACTGAAGAAATAATCGCCTTCTAACAGCAGCTCCTCATTTGTTTGTTTATTGACAGCAGTAATCGCAGTTATCTTGTTATTGAAAGTATGAATCTGTTTTACCTCATGATGCATGTGGATGATACCGCCCATTTCCTGCACCTGCCGGGCTACTTCTTCCCATAATTGTCCTGGTCCGAACTTGGGGTAAAGGAACTGCTCGATAAGGCTTGTTTCGGTATCCTTTTGCGAGATATCCCCGGTATTCTTCTTTTTCTTCCTGGTGATTTCCTGTATGGCATGTTGGATAGCTTTTGTTATACTAACTCCTTTTATCCTTTGTGCGCCCCATTCTGCAGATATTTCATGGCAGGGCACTCCCCATACTTTCTCGGTATAATCCCGGAAGAATAGTTCATATAATGTTTTCCCAAACCGGTTGATCATAAAGTCTTCCAGGCTTTTTTCCGGTTTTCTCGGAAATAGCTGTGCATTCAGGTAGGAGAACAGGATTGCGATCGTCCTGAATACTCCCAGTTTACGGAGGGTTTCTATTGATAAGGTGATGGGGTAGGTAAAGAATTTACGGAGGAAATAAATCCTTGACAGGCGTTTCCTTACCAGCATCACTTTGTCGGGATCGGCAGGGGTACTGTCTGCATTTACTTCTCTGGACTTGTTCTGATAATTAATGGTGAAAGATGAACCTGCTTCCTGCTGTGGGGGCATGATGTTTTGCCACCAGTTCATTACCCTGTCAGACTTGGAGAAAAAGCGATGCCCACCTATGTCCATGCGGTTGCCTTTGTAATTGATTGTCTTCGAGATACCACCGATATCACCGCTTTTTTCCAGGATGACGGGGATAATGTCTGTACGCTTCAATAATTCATAAGCGGCAGTTAATCCTGCAGGACCAGCGCCAATAATAATGGCTTTCTTACTTCCAGGTTGAGAAAGAGGGTTACTCATGAGGGGGTATTGTGGTTTAATGGATGACCAGGTTTATCAGCTTTCTGTGGCTCAACTAAAGTTAAGGGAAGTATAATGAAATAACTTAGGAGTTAAGGAGAGAAACTTAGGAGATAGTGGATAGCTATTTTAAGCAAGTAAAAATCGGAATATCCTATTTTTCTATCTATTATGTCCTAACTTTTTCAATCGATTTCTAAATAACTTCCTTTAGCTACAAAAAATGTTATGCCAAAAAAATTACCAGTTAAAAGAAGTTTTATAATAGGTTTAATTGTCATTATTTTAATTCAGTTTCTACTTATAAAATACTTGTATCCTTTCCCCAATTTTATGGTAGACTCGTATTTCTATGTGGCTATGGCCAATAACCATGAAGATGCAGGGATCTGGCCCGTGGGATATTCTAAATTTATACAATTAATAGGAATATTCACCCATTCAGACACGGTACTTGTTTTTGTCCAATATCTTCTATACAATTGCGGAGCCTTGTATTTCTATTTGACCTTATTGCAAATGGTACAATTAAGCAAGTGGACAAAAAGAATTATTTACATTGTGCTGTTTCTGAATCCTGCCATTTTATATTTAAGTAATTACATACTAAGCGATATTTACTTTATTACTATCAGCCTTATATGGATTTCACAGCTTATACGATTAGTGAATAATCCAGATTGGAAACTGGCTTTGTTACATGTACTTACTATTCTTTTAGTTTTTTCCGTAAGATACCAGGCGTTTATTTACCCCGTAATAAGCATCTTCACTATTTTAATCTTATTGCGGAACCGGCCTTATGTATACAGGTTCACTATTATAACGGGTATTGTATTGTTGATAGCCTGTTATATACAATACACTGCATTTCAAATGGAGAAGATATTACGAAAGAAAACCTTCTCTGTTTTTGCTGGCTGGCAGCTTGCTAATAATGCACTGTTTGCATATGGACCAATGCCTGTTCTACCGGATACTGATGTCCCTGCAAGATATAAACCATTACATAAATATGTTAATAAGTATTTTGATTCAATACGATATGTATATGGAAACATGCCTGATTTTTCCTTAGCCAGTTTTTATATCTGGAATGAAGCTGTTTCACCTTTAAAAAAATATGCTGCGGATAATAATATGAATCATGAAGCATCCATTCCTTCTTATAAATATAAATCATTAGAAATGGCTAAAGTATCATCTTTATATAAAGAGTATGGTATTTACCTGATCAGGAAATATCCCGGAGCGTATTTTAATTATTACATTTGGCCTAATTCTTTACTGTATGTGTATCCACCAGCCGAAGGTCTAAGTATTTATAATAGAAATTTGGATTCTATTGATCCGGTAGTTAAGAATTGGTTTGGATACAAAGCAGATAAAGTGAAAAGTATTTCAAATGGGAAGGAGATGAAATTTTTCGAATATTACAGCATAGTATTTTTCATTACAATTCTTATTTTTATCGCATCAATAATTATTTTTATCGCATCTGAAAATTATAAAAAGGTAGGCGATAAATTCCGTAATATGTTATTTATATTTTCACTGTATTTGTCCGTAAATTTCATTTTCAGTGTATTGGCATCGCCAATTGTTTTGAGATATCAGATATTTGGGATGATAATAAGGGTAACGTTGATGGCAATTTTAGTCGAGATCAATTTTGGAGAAGATAAAAAGAGCACGTTTGAATATCAATCTCGCTATACTATTCCTTAAATGCATTCAGATCGAATTGTAAAGACAGCATAAAATACCGGCCTATCATATTACTCCGGTTTTCAGTCACGGTGTTGCCTGAAACAGTTTGTGATGAACGGGCTTTTTCATCTAGCAGATTAAAACCTTGTAAGCGGCAGGTAAGCTTCCTTTTAAAGAATATTTTTTCCAGCGTTGCATTTACCATGAAAGGGTTGGTATTTACAGCGCTGCTGTAACCACTGTTTATCTGTTTGTTACCATCCGCAGCCAGCATGAAAGTTTTCAGAAAGTATACTTTACCATTCATATTAAATGTCCAGGTACTGAGATTGGTTACATTATTTTCCTGAAGAATGTATACATTTCGTCTGTAGGTGTAGGAAACTCCTCCGGCAAGTTCTATCCATAAACGAAGCATGTTCGCTTTTACTGATTGTGTAATGGCGAGGTTTGGCGCTTTTTTACGGACATTCTCTAAGTAAAGAATATTATTATTGTACGCACTGTTACCATCAAGAAAAAGGTTGTATTTGCCATCGGCGAGCCGTTGAGACCGGCCATATCTGATACTTAGGCCATAACTACCATCAACATTCAGGAAATGTGTTTCCTGCTTTATCGTGTTAAAACTATCCTTCACCAGCACAACATTGGTAACAATTTTGTCCTGAACGTAATTACCAGAGAAATTGATATACGAGGTATTTAGACCAGCCTTGCGATAGTTTGCAGATAACGAATGAGACACAGAACTGTTCAGATTGGGATTCCCGATTACCGGAAATTGTGGGTTTGTCAGGTCCGGTATAGATTGCAATTGTTGCAATGCAGGAAATGCTACATTACCTGTATAATTGAATATGATGGTTTCTGACTTGGATGGTTTATATTGTAAACGGGAAACCGGCAGCAGGCGATTGCTATGCATCATGGTACGTTTCCCATCATTGTCAATAATATTACTTCGTAAACTGGAAGGATGTAAAGTCATTCCCAATGTATAATCCAGCTTACCTTTATTTCTGTGGTAGTTCAGCTCTGCCTGATGATGTTGTGTCGTATATCTGTATGCATTGCTCAGAGAGTCAATGAAATTCGCTTTACCATCGTTATCTATCCATTGAGTTTCCTGTTTATTGTCAGTTACGGCATAGTTAACCCCATACTTTAGTTCCAGGCTGGAAATATCATTTAAAGGCTCTACCCAGGATATTTGAGCTGTGGTTATAGTATTATTGTTTGATTTATGCAATAACTGGTGCAGCAAAGAATCTTTGGCAATCGTATTATCAGTGTTGTAGTATCGTAGATTATCCCTGGTTTCCTGATCGTTATTCCCCCATATATAATTAGGTGAAAACATTAATGACAATGTTCTTCCTGACTTTTTGAATTGATGTGAAGCAAACAGGTGAGGTGATAAGGATTGTGTCTGGCTGATGAGATTACTGATGGTTACCTGGTCCTTACGTTGCAGTCCACTTTGAATAGAGGAAGTAGTACCGTTATCTGTTAGCCTTTCCGGATTGTAGTTGAGGGTAATACTTAGCATATCTTTAGCGGTTAACTGCAGATTTACCTCGGTGGCAAGAGTATAATTATCTGATTGACTGCTGTGATTACTATTGTTAACGCTATAAAGTGTCCCCTCACTGGTTTCCATTTTGACGGTGCTGTTGGATTGGACATTATTGGTCGTTCTCCCTCCCTGTAATTCACTGTTAAGGGTGTGTTTATGATTATAGACACCACGATAGCTTAGAAAGCCTGTGGTGGACGATCCGGTGCCCTCCTGTACATTTGTGTTGTTTGTGTTAAGAGAAACACTTAATAGCTGGTACACTCCCATATTACTGGCGGTTATATTCGCATTGTATTTCCCATCATTACCAACCCCTATTATTGCCTGTCCCTGGAGGATCTTACTCAAACTTGTCTTGGTTTGTAAATTGAGTACCTGTTGTGGTTCCCCGACTTTCCTGCCGGTAGCTCTTGCCAGTTCTCCGTAATCATCAATGATTTGTATCTTATCGATCATGTTTGCCGGTAGCAGCCGGGTGAGAGTTGTTATATTAGGCACTAAAAAAACTTTCCCGTTTATTCGTATGGATGAGATCCTTTTGCCCATTGCGGTTATATTTCCATCCATATCCACTTCTATGCCAGGTAATCTCTTTAACAGATCTTCCACTAATGCATATTGCCGCACCTGGTACTGATCCGCCCGGTATTCTATTGTATCTCCTTTTATAAGTACCTGGGGTTGTTCCGCTTTTACCACTACTTCTTTTAATGTACTGATTTTTGTTGAGAGGGTAATAGGTGGCAGATCTATATGAGCAGTTGTTTGGGGAAATATAAATTCCTTTTCCCATGTTTCGTGCCCTAATACACTTATGCGCAGATTGAAACTACTCAAAGGGACATTTGTAAAATTAAATTTACCGGTTTCATTGCTGGTAGAATGCAGGGTGTCCCTACCTGTAATTAGCCATATATTGGCGGCGATAATTACCTGTCCGGTACTATCTTTTATTGTGCCGGAAACCGTATGTGTAGTTTGCGCCAGCAAATTATGAAGGCAAAGAAAAAATGAGATAAGAAAAAAAAACTTCTTCATGCAGAACGAAATACGGGTTAGTAACAATTATTAAAGTGGGGCAGCTCTAATAAGGCATATATATCTTGTAGCAGTTTACTGCTTCTTCTAATGAAATTAGGATATTTCACATGATTCTGCAAAAAATCATACCCCTGCATAGTGCAATAATTTCCGCGTATATTGATAATTATCCTTTATCTACTAACTACTATTTATCCCGTTTTTACATTGCAAAACGAAGGCGGGTGCGTAACTGTTTTAATGCCCGGCAAGTCTGATTTTTTACGACCTGCAATTTGATATGCATGGTAGTTGCTATTTCCTTTTGGCTTTTGTCTTCAATATATAATAGCTCAAATACTTTTCGGCAGGCTGGCGCGGAAATGCTGTCGATGGATGTTTTAATCTGCTGTCCAAGTTCTTTACTTTCCAGCTGGCATGAAGTGGTGTATTCCCTGGAAGTATAACAGGTATAAGTTACAAATTTTCGGGCTACATGATTGTGCCGGCATTTATAAGCATACTGCAAATGCACTGCGCGGAAGAGGTAATATTTTAAGGAAATACTGATAGATAGTTCCTGCCGGCGCTGCCAGAGGGATGTGAATATCTCCTGTACAATATCTTCTGCTTCCTCCTGGTTGCGGAATTTATGACATGCTTCCCTGATCAGCAATGGCTGATAATAATTGTAGAGGTGGGTGAAAGCTGTTGCATTCCCATGTTTCATTTGTTGTAATAATTCCTGCTCATTCTGGTAAAAAGAGGGTGATTGCATATTTTACTTTTTCACGATCGTATATCCACATGATGACGTTCAGGTCGTAAAAAGTGGAAAAAAGTACCCATTGAAAGCGTATGCATTTTACATTGCAGGATAACCTGCCGGTTGATAAACTTATGTTAAACCTTTTGAGTACTTTTTTAAAAGAAGGACGACTTAACGGTACATTTCCCGGGTTAACTATTTCCGGCTTCGGGGCGTCAACAGGATGTAATGAAACAAAACAGGGTGCTTTAAGTTCTCATTTTATTAACCAAACCAACCAATTGCTGTTATGCAAATTCCTACACCTCGTGGTAGCTTATTGGCCAAATGTCTGGCAGTGTTTTTTTTTCTGCAGAATTGCTTTTCCATGCAGGCATTGGCAAGCCAGACAGGCAAAGAAAAGGTTACAATAGTAGCAAGTAATGTAACATTAGACAATGTTTTTAAACAGATTGAGAAGCAAACAGGTTTGCGATTTGTTTATGCAGTTGAAACTTTGAACGTAAATGAGAAAGTGACTGTCGATTTCAGACAGAGCATATTGGACAATGTACTGACAACTTTGTTAAGCAATAGGGATATTGTATGGCAATATAGGGAGAGGACAATCTCATTGAGACAACAGATTGTTGCAAAGCCTGCAAATATTATTTCAATCGAAATGCAGGTGAAAGATCTTTTCACACTTACAGGTAAGGTCACAGATGCGAAAGGGAGTCCTGTGCCAGGTGCTACGGTAATGGTAAAGGGTACTAAGAAGGGGACCAAAACAGATGGGGACGGAGAATTTGTATTAACCAATATAAAAGAAGGTACCTGGTTGCTGATAACCTGTATTGGATTTGAGACGAAAGAATTTCCGGTAGCAGAGAAAAATATAACAGTGAGAATGAATGAAGTGATTGGGCGCTTAGGTGAAACGGTAATAGTAGGTTATGGTACTACCACTCAACGGTTTAATACAGGAAATGTGAGTACCGTAAAAGCTGCCGACATTGAAAAACAACCAGTGTCTGATCCGTTGTTAACGTTACAGGGAAGAGTGCCTGGCATGATTGTTACGCAAACGACAGGTGTAGTGGGTGGGCAGGTAAAGGTACAGATAAGAGGGCAGAATAGTATTCTGAGCAGTACAAACCCTTTGTTTATCATTGACGGAGTTCCTTATCAGTCTTCTCTTGCAGAAATGCCATTGAGCAACAATTTTGGCGCTGCCGGTAATGCTATCTCCGCGTTAAATTTTATTAATCCTTCAGATATAGAAAGTATTGATGTATTAAAGGATGCTGATGCAACTGCTATTTATGGTTCCCGTGGAGCAAATGGAGTTATATTGATCACTACAAAAAAAGGAGTTGTTGGACCAACCAGGGTAAATGTGACGGTAACTTCCGGTTCGCAGAACCTGGAAAAAAAATTAAAGTTGCTGAATACATCACAATATCTTGAAATGCGAAGGGAAGCATTCAAAAATGACGGGGTAGAACCAAGTACTCTCCCTTATGATCAGGGATATGCGCCGGATTTGTTATTATGGGATACCACCAGATATACTAATTGGCAAAAGATTATGCTGGGAGGAACGGGCCATTATACGGATGCACATGCATCTGTATCTGGAGGAAGTTCCACCATTAGATATATGCTAGGAGGGGATTATCATAAAGAGACTACCATGTTTCCTGGCGATTTGGGTAGTCAGCGGGGGGGGGCACATTTCAATATTTCAGGCGCTTCACCTAATCAGAGATTGAAGACTGCTTTAACAGGAAGTTATACAGTCGCCCAAACAAATTTGCCCAGGGGAGATTTTGTTAATAATTTGAGATTAGCTCCTGATGCTCCTCCGATATATAATGCAGATGGTACGCTAAACTGGGCTGATGGGACCTGGACAAATCCTTATTCAACTCTAGTAAGTAGTTTACGCGAGGGGAAAACTAATAACATGGTAACTAATATTGATATTAGTTATAGATTAATACCAGGATTGATATTGAAAGCAAACCTGGGATATAATGAGCTACGTAATAGTACTTTCAGTGGGGATAAAATTGTGGGGCAGGATCCGAAGACTTTTCATCCTACAGCTTCGGCGATTTACACCGATTCTAAGTCGGGATCATGGATAAGTGAACCACAGGTTACTTATGCCAGGACCATCTGGAAAGGAAACTTAAATATCTTAGGAGGCGCTACATTGCTTGGCACTATACAGGAAGGGCGTCGTACAGAGGCTGATGGCATTCCACGGGATGCATTGATCAGAAATTTAGATGCGGCATCTTCTATCAGTGCAAGTAGTCGATATAGTAATTATAAATATGCAGCTTTTTTTGGACGCGTCGGATATAATCTGCTGGATAAATATGTATTAAATCTTACACTTCGCAGAGATGGCAGTAGTCGCTTTGGCCCCCAACGGCAATATGCTACTTTTGGCGCCATAGGGGCAGCCTGGATATTCTCGCAGGAAAATTTTATTAAATCTGACATACCTTTTTTGAGTTATGGAAAACTACGGGGAAGTTATGGTACTACCGGAAATGATGGTATAGGGGACTATCAGTACTTGGATAATTATCAGTTTCAAGTGCAACCTTATCAGGGAGCAAAGGGATTACAGGCAGTCGGCTTATATAACCCTTATGTTGCCTGGGAACGGACTCGGAAAATGGAAGTTGGGCTGGAAACTGGCTTCTTTAAAGATAGGATAATGCTTGCTGCTAGTTATTATATTAACCGGTCAGGAAACCAGTTGATGACGATACCTTTGCCTTCTATGACCGGAGGAACTGGTGTAGTGGGGAACCTGCCTGCAGAAATAAGAAATTCCGGGTTGGAATTAGTCCTGAGCTCTAAAAATATACAAACCCGGGATTTTAGTTGGTCGACTGATTTTAATATGACAGTTTCACGTAATAAGTTACTTTCTTTTCCTGGAGATGCTTATCCTTACTACGCAAAGGTAGGTAGGGCATTAAGTGTCAAGGATTTAAGTAAGGTTGTTGGAGTAGATCCCGCTACGGGCGCTTATATATTTATAGATACGGAAGGGAAGCCTGCGACGAGTAACTTTTCGACACCTGCGATTGCGGCTACATCTGTGGATGTTGCGCCTGTTTATTATGGAGGCATCAATAATAGTTTCCATTATAAGGGATTTCAGCTGGACGTCTTTTTACAGTATGTAAAGCAACGTGGACTACGAGGGGATTTTTATGCCGATGATATACCTGGTGTGCAGAGCAACCAGCCTGTTGGAGTATTGGATAGATGGAGAAAGGTCGGTGATGTTGCCAGCCATCAGCGATTTAGCGCAAATTCTGACTTATTCGCTGATTATTCTACCTGGGAATCAAGTGATAAAGCATACACTGATGCTTCTTTTATTCGCTGTAAAAATGTTGCATTTTTCTGGCAGATACCTGATAGTTGGAAGCGAAAGATGCATATAAATAGCACTCGTATCTATGTACAAGGACAGAATCTTTTCACTATTACCAGGTATCCTGGTTGGGATCCGGAGACACAATCATTAGACATAATACCTCCATTACGCGTATTGACCGCCGGCATTCAGCTCACTCTTTAAAACTTATTTATGCGTTATCTAGTCATAAAACTATTTTCTATTTATTTACTGTTATTATGTTGTACTTCCTGCAAAAAATTTCTTGATATAGGGAATCCTCATGATAAAATTGCGGCAGATGCTGTATATAGTGATAATTCCAATGCTGCATCAGTATTAACCGGAATATATCATGATTTACAAAATAATTTATCAATAGCGCAAGGCCGAACTGGTATTTCCATGATTTATGGAATGACAGCAGATGAAGCTGTTGCAATGCCGGGTAGTCCTTATGTTCCTATTTATCAAAATAATCAATACCAGAACTTATGGACACCCTTATACAGTTTTATTTATCGTATAAACACGGCACTGGAAGGATTATCTTCTACTAGTTCCAATGCGCTTATTCCTGGGGTACGGCAACAGTTACAGGGCGAGGCCAGATTTTTACGTGCTTTCTGTTATTTTTACCTGGTTAACCTTTATGGCGATGTGCCATTATTAACAAAATCTGATTTTAAATTGAATGAGAGGGCCGCGCGATCTTCTCAAGAAGCGGTTTATGATCAAATCACTACGGATTTATTAGAAGCACAGCAGTTATTAAGCGCTGATTATTTAGATGCGGACGCGCATAGTAAGAGTCCTGCAGGTGACAGAGTGAGACCTACCAAGTGGGCGGCTACCGCATTGCTTGCAAGGATATATTTATATAGGGGAAATTGGTCATCAGCCGTAACTCAAGCAGGCATGGTAATTGATAATAAAACACTATACGATACAGTTCCCCTCAATGAAGTATTTCTGATGAACAGCCAGGAAGCTATCTGGCAGTTATTCCCCGTGGATGATAATGGCCTTTACTTTAACACTTTAGATGGTCAGGTGTTTGTACTTAAGGACATTGGACCTCATGGTATTCGACGTCCTGTATGGGCAAGCACTTATTTGGAGAATGCATTTGAAGATGGAGATCAACGTAAAATGAACTGGTTAGGAATGAACGATGGGGATCCTTATTATTATTTTTATAAGTATAAAAGAAACGAGTTGTTTGTGCCAGCAAGTGAATACCTGATGGTATTAAGGTTGGCAGAGCAATATTTAATAAGAGCAGAGGCCAATGCACAATTAAACAAAATTCCGGAGGCTCAGGCGGATCTGAATGTGATTCGCCACAGAGCCGGTTTAAACGATACACCGTCTTCTGCAAAAGACGCACTTTTAACAGCTATTTTGCATGAAAGAGAGGTTGAATTGTTTATGGAATGGGGACATCGTTGGTTTGATCTGAAACGCACGGGAAAACTGAATGATATAATGAACGTAGTTACACCTCAAAAGGGAGGAAGCTGGAGAGCTTATAAGCAAGTACTTCCCATCCCTGTTGGCGATCTGCTCGCAAATCCCAATCTCAAACAGAATGAGGGATATCCTTCCACCTGATACTTGCCTGAATTTTTTAAGAGGGCGTCTCAAAAATAAATGAGACGCCTTTTTTTATTTTATACCAGACTATATGGAGTACTATATCACAATCTATATTTTACTCAATCTGACAATACTATAATCTTTTATGGAGAGTTTAATAGATATGAGCAGGTGTTTTCTTCTCTTTTTTAGCCCTTTTTAGACTATTTTCTTTCTTAAATTATGAGCTAAGGCTAATAGTCCCATCTCAATACCCTCTTTATCCAGGCCTCTTAATATAAATCGCTTAAAGTTATGGTTGTGTTTAATGTGTAAGCACCCGGTAGACAGCATCTATGCTGTTGTTTATTTTGCGATTACTTTTGCTTTGTGATCCAGATGTGAGGAAGAAGTTCTTTGATTCTGTTGATAGGATGATCGTTAATGACGGTAAGC
>Ga0209148_1000166_pt1 | contig 135829 bp, 118 predicted proteins | sample AraplaCol_mMF_r2_2_FD_184288 | JGI IMG/M metagenome (GOLD analysis project Ga0209148, IMG submission 184288) | Arabidopsis root microbial communities from North Carolina, USA - plate scrape CL_Col_mMF_r2 (SPAdes) (version 2) | ecosystem: Host-associated > Plants > Roots > Endosphere | place...
CCCGCAAACCCGCACCACTCCTACTTCTCCACCGCTCCAACCACTCCGCCTCAACCTTCGTTTCGGCGCCGTGTCGTGCAGCGAGGGGCGAACTATAGGCACCTTTGCGAGACTTGGCAACACCTTTGTTATGACGGACTGATGACGAGTTCATGAAGAATGCCAACAATCCCAGTCTGGGCCTGGGATTGCGCGGTAAAAGCCGCTTCGAAATCGAGCCACATATACCCGAGGTGATCACTCGGGTATTCTCTAAATCACTCCGCCGGCGCCCTCTTACTGGTGCTTAAACGCTGGCGCACGCTTCTCCAGGAAGGCGCGCATGCCTTCTTTCTGGTCTTCCGTGGCAAAAGTTGCGTGGAACAGGCGTCGCTCCAGATGCACGCCCTCGGTGAGCGAGGTTTCGTAGGCGGCATTGATCGACTCCTTGATCATCATGACGGCAGGCAGGGAGAAACCGGCGATGATTTCCGCAGCCTGGATGGCTTCGTCGAGCAGCTTGTCGGCGGGGATCACGCGCGAGACCAGGCCGGCGCGCTCGGCTTCTTCGGCGCCCATCATGCGGGCGGTCAGGCAGAGGTCCATGGCCTTGGCCTTGGAGACGGCGCGCGGCAAGCGCTGCGTGCCGCCAGCGCCGGGGATAGTGCCGAGCTTGATTTCGGGCTGGCCGAACTTGGCGGTATCCGCCGCGAGGATGATGTCGCACATCATGGCCAGCTCGCAGCCGCCGCCCAACGCGTAGCCAGCCACCGCGGCAATCACCGGCTTGCGGATGCGGCGGATGGTTTCCCAGTTGCGCGTGATGTATTCGTTCTTATAGACGGTGGCGAAGTCATAGTCGGCCATGGCGCCGATGTCCGCGCCCGCGGCGAACGCCTTCTCGCTGCCGGTGATGACGATGGCGCCGATGTTGGCATCCGCATCGAAGGCGAGCAGCGCGGCGCCCAGTTCATCCATGAGTGCATCGTTGAGCGCGTTGAGCGCCTTCGGACGGTTCAACGTAACAAGACCAACACGACCGCGCGTTTCGACCAGAATGTTTTCGTAGGACATGGAAGCTCCAGTTGGAATGGATGTAATATTAGCCGACCAACCGGTCGGTTAATGAAGTAGCCGATGACCGAGGAGGAGACAAGATGACGAGCCCGACCATTCTGCTTGACTGGCACGATCACGTGGCGACCATCACGCTAAACCGGCCCGACCAGCTCAACAGTTTCACGGCCGGCATGCACCGGGAACTGCGCGACGCGCTGGACAAAGTGGAGCGCCAGCGCGCGCGAGCGCTGATCTTGACCGGTGCCGGACGCGGTTTCTGTGCGGGGCAGGATCTCTCCGAACTCAATTTCACGCCCGGGCAGATGACGGACCTGGGCCAGCTCATCGACGAGCAGTTCAACCCGCTGGTGCGTCGTCTGCGTGCCCTGCCCCTGCCGGTGATTGCCGCGGTGAACGGCGTGGCGGCCGGCGCGGGCGCCAACCTGGCGCTGGCGTGCGACATCGTGATGGCGGCGGAAAACGCGTGCTTCTTGCAGGCGTTCGTGAAGATCGGTTTGCTGCCGGATTCGGGCGGCACGTGGTTCCTGCCGCAGCGCATCGGCGTGGCACGCGCGATGGGGCTGGCAATGCTGGGCGAGAAGCTCGACGCCAAGACGGCGCTGAACTGGGGCCTGATCTGGGGCGTGTATCACGATGCCAAGATCCTGATGACCGAAGTGCAGGCGATGGCCGATCACCTGGCCAAACAGCCCACCCGGGCGCTGGCCGCCATCAAGCGGGCCATGCACGCGGCACCCACGCAATCGCTCGATGCGCAGCTTGATCTGGAACGCGATCTGCAGCGCGAGCTGGGCAACTCGCACGACTACGCCGAGGGCGTGAACGCCTTCCTCAACAAGCGCGTGGCCCACTTCACAGGCGAGTAAGGAAAACCACGGCATGACCGAGACCGTCCTCCACGATGCTCAAGCGCTGGCCGAAGCCGCCTGTAAAAGCATGTTTGACGCCGATGCCTGCTCCCGCTGGCTCGGCATGCGCGTGGAGGCGGTCGCGCCCGGCTACGCCCGCCTCTCGATGATGGTGCGGCCCGAATTCCTCAACGGACATCGCACGTGCCATGGCGGGCTGATCTTCACGCTGGCCGATTCGGCATTCGCGTTTGCCTGCAACAGCCACAACCACAACACGGTGGCGGCCGGCTGCAGCGTGGAATTTCTGCGCCCGGCGCATGGTGGCGATGTACTCGTCGCCGAGGCGACCGAGCAAGTCCTATCCGGCCGACACGGTGTGTACGACGTGCGCGTGTCCAATCAAACCGGCGAGGTGGTCGCTATGTTCCGCGGCAAGTCTGCGCAGATTCGCGGCCACGTCATTCCAGCCCCCAATCAACCAGAGCCTTAGTTCGCCCTCTATATAGAGCCCCGATTGCGCCACAAGAGGACGCCGCACGACGGCGCCCCGCAGAGGAGACCCGCATGCGCCCCCGCTCGACCGACCTGCCGCTCGACCCGATCGAGACCGCCAGCCGTGATGCCGTCCAGGCGCTGCAGCTCGAGCGCCTGAAGCACAGCCTGACCCACGCGTATGAGAACGTGCCGGCGTATCGGACCAAGTTCGATGCGGCGGGCGTGCACCCGTCGGACCTGAAGTCGCTGGCTGATCTGGCGAAGTTTCCGTTCACGACGAAGAGCGATCTGCGTGAGAACTATCCGTTCGGCATGTTTGCGGTGCCGCAGGATCGGATTGCGCGCATCCACGCATCCTCGGGCACGACGGGCAAACCCACGGTCGTGGGCTACACGCTGGGCGACATCGATACCTGGGGAGGGCTGGTGGCGCGCTCGATTCGCGCGGCGGGAGCGCGGCGCGGCGACAAGGTCCACGTGAGCTACGGCTACGGCCTCTTCACGGGCGGCCTGGGCGCGCACTACGGCGCCGAGCGCGCGGGGCTGACGGTGATCCCATTCGGCGGCGGCCAGACCGAGCGCCAAGTGCAACTCATCCGCGATTTCGAGCCGCAGATCATCATGGTCACGCCCAGCTACATGCTCGCGATTGCGGATGAATTCGAGCGCCAGGGCATGGACCCGGCTGCATCGAGCCTGCAGATCGGCATCTTCGGCGCCGAGCCCTGGACGCCCGAGATGCGCAATGCAATCGAGGCGCGCATGGGGCTGTCGGCAGTGGATATCTACGGCCTGTCAGAGGTGATGGGCCCCGGCGTGGCCAGCGAATGCGCCGAAACCAAGGACGGCCCGACCATCTGGGAAGACCACTTCTATCCCGAGATCATCGACCCGAACACCGGCGAGGTGCTGCCCGATGGCGAATTCGGCGAGTTGGTCTTCACCTCGCTGACCAAGGAAGCGATGCCGGTGGTGCGCTATCGAACGCGAGATTTGACGCGCCTGCTGCCCGGCACGGCGCGCCCCGGGTTCCGTCGCATGGAAAAGATCACCGGCCGCTGCGACGACATGATGATCGTGCGCGGCGTAAACGTGTTCCCATCGCAGATCGAGGAGTTGATCCTGAAGCACGCGGCGCTGTCACCGCACTATCAGTGCGTGCTCGGCAAGGAAGGACCGCTGGATACGCTGACGGTACGGATCGAAGCGGCGCTTGGCGCCCCGGCAGACTCGGCCCGCGCGGCGAGCAGCCAGCTGGCGCACGACATCAAATCGTTGATCGGCGTGACGGCCGCGATCGAGATTCTGCCGACCGGTGGGATCGAGCGCTCCGTCGGCAAGGCGCGCCGCGTGGTGGATCTGCGGCGCGGCTAGTTGTTAGCGCGTCGCCACGCCGACCGAGCCGCCCTTCGGCACCAGCACCCACAGGCGGCCGGCCTGCTTCATGCGCCCGGCCAGATCGCCGGCGTTATCGCCGTGGCCGAAGTAATAGTCGGCACGCACGGCACCGCGAATGGCCGAGCCCACGTCCTGCGCGAACACCAGCTTCTGGATCGGCTCGGTGGACAGCGGCTTGGTCGTTGACAGAAACACCGGTGAGCCGAGCGGGATGTATGTGGGGTCCACGGCAATCGAGCGCTCGTCAGTCAGTGGCACGCCGAGTTTGCCGATCGGGCCGCCGGTATTGCCGGGCGTTTCCGCAAAGAACACGTAGCGCGGGTTGATGTTGAGCATCTCTTCCACGCGGCTGGGGTTGGCGCGCGCCCAGGCCTTGATGCCCTGCATGGTCGCCTGCACGGGCGTGATCTCGCCCTGATCGAGCAGCCAGCGTGCAAACGAGCGGAAGGGCTGGTTGTTTGTGCCGCCCACGCCCAGGCGCATGATGCCGCCCTCTTCCAGTTGAACCTGGCCCGAGCCCTGAATCTGCAGAAACGCCGCTTCCACCGGATCATCCACCCACACGACTTCCTGCCCCTGCAGTGCCGGGCTATGGATCAGCTGGGCGCGTGCCGGCAGCGTCTTGCCGCGCCAAGCGGCAGGCATGCGATACAGCGGCGTCTGATAGATGCCGTGGCGAGTACGCGAGCCGCGCAGCAATGGCTCGTAGTAGCCGGTGATCAGCCCGCTGTCGGTGCCGTCGTCCTTGACCACGCGATATGGCGTGAAGTTGTCTTCAAAGAACACGCGCATGGCGATCGGGTCGCCCGCATCGATCATCAGGCCAGCGGAGCACACGCGCGACCACTCGGCGCGACGCTTCATCGCCTGGCAGTTCGATTGCAGCGCGGGCCAGGCGGAGGCGAGGTCGTCAGCGGTCCAGCCGGTCACGTCGGCCCAGGTGGCGGGGGTCAGATGCCCGCCGAGCGTAGCGGTGGGCGGTTGCGACGTTTCGACGCGCGGCGGTGGTCCGCTCGTACACGCAGCCAGCAGGGCGGCAACCAGGGCCGTCGCCAGCCCCGCCCATCGACGGAAATTGGCGGTACGAGCGTGTGTCAATGCGTCCAAGGTTGCTGCTGTCATGCCTGTTCCATCCTGTCCGAAGAGGCGGCGGGCTTGGCTACAATGCCCCGCATCCGCGCTGTCATTCGCGCCTCTCGTCGTCGACCATGAGCCAATTCTTTGAAAACCATCCGATGATGCTGTTCGGCCTGGAGGCCGGCGTGGCGCTGTTCCTGCTGATCTTCATCGTGGTGTGGACGATGTCGGGCGCCAAGAAGCACCCTCGCCCGCTGCGCGCTCCGCCCAATCATCCTTCGCGCCAGGCAGAGGCCGCCAAGCCCTCGGAGTCGGCCGGAACCGCGCCAAAAGATTCGCAGCCGCCGAAGGCTTCATCCTAATCAGTGCAGCATGCGCGGCATCACCAGCGCAAACTCGGGGATCGGCGCCTCGAAACGGTGACCATCTTCGGCCACGCAAAAGTACTCGCCGCGCATCGTCCCCGCGGGCGTCTTGATGGTCGCCCAGCTCGTGTATTCAAACGATTCGCCCGGCGGCAGCAGTGGCTGGTGGCCGACCACGCCCAGGCCGTTCACTTCCTGCACCTGCTCTTCGGCGTCGGTGATCACCCAGTGGCGAGAGATCAGCTGGCTCGGCACGTCGCCGGTATTGCGAATGGTGATGGTGTAGGCGAACGCGTAATTGCCCTGCTCGGGCTCGGATTGCTCCGGCAGGTAGCGCGCCCGGACCTGGACGGTGAGTTCGTAGCTCGGCATGAGAATCCACTATAAGAATGGCGCCCATTGTGCGGCATGGCTGGGGCAGCGGCAAGGCGCGGCGAGTCCGTCGATCAGGTGGCTGATCCGGCTAAAATAGCGGCCTTCTTCTCGCATCCGCGCCTTTTTGGTCGCCCATCATGTCCGTCGCCATCGATCCGTCCGGTTTCCGCATTGCCCCGTCCATCCTGTCCGCCGACTTTGCCCGCCTGGGCGAAGAAGTGCGCCGCGTGCTCGAATCCGGCGCCGACTGGATCCACTTCGATGTGATGGACAACCACTATGTGCCGAACCTGACCGTCGGCCCGCTGGTCTGCGAAGCCATCCGCCCACACGCGCAAAAAGACGGCAAGCCGGTGCCGATCGACGTGCACCTGATGGTGAGCCCCGTCGACCGCATCATTCCCGACTTCGCCAAGGCTGGCGCCGATCTGATCACCTTCCACCCGGAAGCCTCCGAGCACATCGACCGCTCGCTCGCGCTGATCCGCGACAACGGCTGCAAGGCCGGCCTAGTGTTCAACCCGGCCACGCCGCTGCACTACCTGGATCACGTGATGGATCGCCTGGACATGGTGCTGATCATGTCGGTCAACCCGGGCTTTGGCGGCCAGTCGTTCATTCCGGAGGCGCTGAACAAGCTGCGCGCTGTGCGCCAGAAGCTGGACGCGTACCAGGAAAAGACCGGCCGCAAGATCCTGCTGGAGATCGACGGCGGCGTGAAGGCGGACAACATTGCCGAGATTGCCAAGGCTGGCGCCGATACGTTCGTCGCTGGTTCGGCCGTGTTCGGCAAGCCGGATGCGGACGGTGGCTATCGCGGCACCGTGGGCGCCCTGCGCCAGGCCCTGGCTAGCATCGCAGCATGACAGACGTGCTGCCGACGGGCACAGTCCGCGCCGTCATCATCGACCTGGACGGGACGATGGTCGACACGGCGGGCGACTTCCACGCCGCCATCAACGCGATGCTGGAAGCACTCGGCGCCACGCCCGATATGTCGGCCGAGGAAATCGTCGGCTACGTCGGCAAGGGCTCGGAAAACCTAGTGCGCCGCGTGCTTGACGCGCGTCTGCCGCCGGCGCAGGCCAACAGCCGCTTCGCCGAAGCGCTGGACGCCTACCAGCGCGCCTATATCGCCATCAACGGCCAGTATGTGAACGTCTATGACGGCGTGCGCGAAGGGCTGGCAGCGCTGCGCGATATGGGCCTCGCACTGGCGTGCGTGACGAACAAGCCACACGATTTCACGCAGCCGCTGCTGATACAGCTCGGTCTGGACACGTATTTCGACCTCGTCTACCCCGGCGACGCCTTCCCGTATCGCAAGCCCGATCCGTACCCCATGCTGCGTGTGGCGGAAGCCTTTGGCGTGACGCCAGCCGAAATCGTCGCCATCGGCGACTCGGAAAACGACGCCCGCGCGGCCCGCGCCGCCGGCATGCGCGTGCTGGCCGTGCCGTATGGCTACAACCACGGCCAGCCTATACAGGGCGCTGGGGCCGATGCTATAGTCGACACACTTTTTGCGGCAGCGCAGCTGATTCAGCCTTACGCTGAGCCACACAACGCAATCTCTGCCGCTTCCAACTGACGATCCATGTTCCTGAATCGCAAACGCATCTTCGCTCGTGGTGACCGGGGGGCTTGGCCCTGGCGACCCTGGCACGCCCTCGCTCGGGCGTAAGCGTTTGTTCGGCTGCTGATCGTTCTTCCCTCGGTTTCGGCGCGTTCTGCCTAAACCACTTCTGTATCTCCCGCCCCAAACGCTGACCGCCCGCTGGTCTTCCGTTGGCCATCGTGATTGGCTTGCGGATGACCCTTGCGGGACCGCACGGTCGCATTTACGACATTCGCGCGTTCCCACCCCCGATGTTCTGCTAACGTTCCGACGGCATCATTGACGCTCTTGCGTTTGCCGTGGAGCGAACGCATGCCGGCGAGTGCACCCCCGCCTGCCCGGCGAATCGACCTGACCGCTCATGACCGAACTCGAATTCAAATCGCTGGCCGACCAGGGCTACAACCGCATCCCGCTGATTGCCGAGGCGCTGGCTGATCTGGAGACGCCGCTGTCGCTGTATCTGAAGCTGGCGCAATCGCACGACCGTGGCACGCACACCTTCCTGCTGGAATCGGTGGTGGGCGGCGAGCGCTTCGGGCGCTACTCGTTCATCGGCCTGCACGCGCACACGCTGCTGCGCGTGAAGGGCAACCACACGGAAGTCGTGACCGACGGCAAGGTCGTCGAGACGCACGACGGCAACCCGCTGGATTTCATCGCCGCGTTCGAGCGCCGCCAGAAAGTGGCGCTGCGCCCGGGCCTACCGCGCTTCTGTGGTGGCCTGGCCGGCTACTTCGGCTACGACGCCGTGCGCTTCATCGAGCCGCGCCTGGCCGACACCGCCCCGCCCGACGACCTGCAACTGCCCGACATCCAGCTCATGCTGTGCGAAGAGCTGGCCGTGATCGACAACCTGTCGGGCAAGCTCTACCTGATCGTCTACGCCGATCCGTCCAAGCCCGAGGCGTACTCGCACGCCAAGCAGCGCCTGCGCGCGCTGCGTACCAAGCTGCACCAGCCGGTGGATGTGCCGGTGACGTCGGCATCGGTGCGCACGGACACCATCCGCGAGTTCGACAAGGCGGACTACATCACCGCCGTGCTCAAGGCCAAGGAGTACATCGCTGCCGGCGACATGATGCAGGTGCAGATCGGGCAGCGCCTGGTCAAGCCGTTCCGCGATGCGCCGCTCTCGCTGTACCGCGCGCTGCGCTCGCTGAACCCGTCGCCGTACATGTACTTCTACAACTTCGGCGACATGCAGATCGTCGGGGCCTCGCCGGAAATCCTGGTGCGCCAGGAAGAGCGCCGCGTACCGACCGGCGAAAACGGCAATGGCAACGGCGCCGACGAATCGGCCCGCATCGTCACGATCCGCCCGCTGGCCGGCACCCGCCCGCGTGGCAACACGCCCGAGCGCGATGCTGAACTCGCCACCGAGCTGCTCAACGACCCGAAGGAAATCGCCGAGCACGTCATGCTGATCGACCTGGCGCGCAACGACATCGGCCGCATTGCCGAGATCGGCTCGGTCAAGGTGACGGACCAGATGGTCATCGAGAAGTATTCGCACGTGCAGCACATCGTCAGCTCGGTCGAAGGGCGCCTGAAGCCTGGCATGACCAACATGGACGTGCTGCGCGCAACCTTCCCCGCTGGCACGCTCTCGGGCGCGCCCAAGGTGCGCGCGATGGAGATCATCGACGAGCTGGAGCCCGTCAAGCGCGGCATCTACGGCGGCGCGGTGGGCTACCTCTCCTTCTCGGGTGAGATGGATCTGGCGATCGCCATCCGCACCGGCATCATCAAGGACGGCAATCTCTATGTGCAGGCCGCCGCCGGTGTTGTTGCGGATTCGGACCCGGATGCCGAATGGAGGGAAACCGAACACAAGGCCCGCGCCGTGCTGCGCGCCGCCGAGCAGGTGCAAGACGGCCTCGACGCCGATTTCTGAGAGGGAAGGAGACCACCATGCTGTTGATGCTCGATAACTACGACTCCTTTACCTACAACATCGTCCAGTACTTCGGCGAGCTGGGTCAGGACGTGCACACGGTGCGCAACGACGAAATCACGATCGAAGAGATCGAGAAGCTGAACCCGGAGCGCATCTGCCTGTCGCCCGGGCCCTGCACGCCGACCGAAGCCGGCATCCTCGTTCCCGCGCTCAAGCACTTTGCGGGGCGCGTGCCCATCCTGGGCGTGTGCCTGGGGCACCAGGCGATTGCCGACGCGTTCGGTGGCCGCGTCATCCGCGCGCAGAAGGTCATGCACGGCAAGGTCAGCACCATCGAAAACACCGGCGTGGGCGTGTTCGCCAACCTGCCGCGCCATTTCAAGGTGACGCGCTATCACTCGCTGGCGATCGAGCGCGAAACGCTGCCCGACTGCCTGGAAGTGACCGCCTGGACGGAAGACGGCGAAATCATGGGCGTACGCCACAAGACGCTGCCGGTGGAAGGCGTGCAATTCCACCCGGAATCGATCCTGTCGGAACACGGCCACGCGCTGCTCGGCAATTTCCTGAAGGAACGCGTCTGATGCGCCGCGCATGCGCGGTCGCGCTGGTGACGATGGCAGCAATGATGGCGAGCCTGCCGGCCATGGCCGGTACGCTGGAAGCCTGCCGCGCCGCCCAGGCCGGCAACGCTACGCAGTGCGTCCAAGCTGCCCGCAAGGCGGCGCAGGCTGAACTGGCCACCGCTGAATCGGCACGCCGCGCCGCCCTGCGCGCCCGCATTGCCGCCAACAGCGGCGCGGACAAGGGCACCGCCATGGCCTTCGACCGCACCGTGCGCGCCCACCAACTCTATCGGCAGGCCGAATGCGACCTGCAACGCCGCCTGGCCCGCAATACCGCCGACGCCGACCTGGCCGAAGCCGCATGCGAGGCCGACCTCTCGCGCGAGCGCATCGGCGCCCTGCGCGAGGCTGCACAGCCGGCCACCCCGGCAGCCGCTCCGGCAGCACCCAACTGAATACGGAACGACCATGCCCATCACTCCGCAAGAAGCGCTCGTCCGCTGCATCGAGCACCGCGAAATTTTCCACGACGAAATGCTGCACCTGATGCGGCTGATCATGCGCGGCGAGATGTCGCCCGTCATGGCTGCGGCCCTCACGATGGGGCTGCGCGTCAAGAAAGAAACCATCGGCGAGATCGCCGCCGCTGCCACGGTCATGCGCGAGTTCGCCACCAAAGTGGATGTGCCGGCCGAGGTGTCGGACCACTTCGTCGACATCGTCGGCACGGGCGGCGACGGCGCCAACACGTTCAATATCTCCACCGCATCGATGTTCGTGGCCGCAGCTGCGGGCGCGCGCATCGCCAAGCACGGCGGGCGCGGCGTCAGCTCCAAGTCGGGCAGCGCGGATGTGCTCGAAGCGCTGGGCGTGAACATCATGCTCACGCCCGAACAGGTGGCCGAATCGATCGAGACGGCGGGCATCGGCTTCATGTTTGCGCCCAACCACCACCCCGCCATGAAGAACGTCGCCCCGATCCGCAAGGAGTTGGGCGTGCGCACGATCTTCAACATCCTTGGGCCGCTCACCAACCCGGCCGGCGCGCCGAACATCCTGATGGGCGTGTTCCACCCGGACCTCGTCGGCATTCAGGTGCGCGTGATGCAGCGCCTGGGCGCGAAGCACGCCGTGGTGGTCTACGGCAAGGACGGCATGGACGAGGTGTCACTGGGCGCCGCCACGCTGGTCGGTGAGCTCAAAGATGGCGTGGTGACCGAGTACGAAATCCACCCCGAAGACTTCGGTCTGCAGATGGTCTCCAACCGCAGCCTGAAGGTGGCCGACGCGGAAGAATCCAAAGCGATGCTGATCGATGCGCTCGACAACAAGCCCGGCACGCCGCGCGAGATCGTCTCGCTCAATGCGGGTGCGGCGCTGTATGCGGCCAACATTGCCGGTTCCATCGGCGACGGCATGAAGCTTGCGCGCGAGGCCATCGCCAGTGGCGCGGCACGTGCCAAGCTCGACGAACTCGTGCGCGTCACCAACCAATTCAAAGCCTAAGCCTGCTCACTCATGTCCGACATCCTGCAGAAAATCCTGGCCGTGAAGGCCGAAGAAGTGGCTGCCGCGCGCAAGCATCGTGATCAGGCCAGCGTGCGCGCCGAGGCCGAAGCCAACCGCACCGACAGCACCCTCGCCCCGCGCGGCTTTGCCAAAGCCATGCGCGACAAGATCGCCGCCGGCCACGCCGCCGTCATCGCCGAAGTGAAAAAGGCCTCGCCCTCCAAGGGTCTGCTGCGCCCCAACTTCAAGCCCGCCGAGATCGCCCAAAGCTATGCCGAACACGGCGCTGCGTGCCTGTCCGTCCTGACCGACGAGCAGTTCTTCCAGGGCCACGCCGATTACCTGCGCGAAGCCCGCGCCGCCTGCACATTGCCTGTCCTGCGCAAGGACTTCATGGTCGATCTGTACCAGGTGTATGAAGCGCGCTCGTGGGGTGCGGACTGCATCCTGCTGATCGTCGCCGCGCTGGACCAGGGTCTGATGGTCGAACTGGAAGCCTGCGCGCTCGAACTCGGCATGGACGTGCTGGTGGAAGTGCACGACGGCCATGAGCTGGACCGCGCGCTGCGCCTGCAAACGCCGCTGGTGGGCGTGAACAACCGCAACCTGCGCACGTTCGAGACCACGCTCGACACCACGCTCGGCCTGCTCAAGCACATGCCGGACGACCGCATCGTCGTGACCGAATCGGGCATCCGCACGCAGGACGATGTGCGCAAGCTGCGCGCCGCCGCCGTCCACGCCTTCCTCGTCGGTGAAGCCTTCATGCGCGCCGACGACCCGGGTGCCGAATTGGCCCGCCTGTTTGCTTGACCGCCCAACGCAGTGACCCGCGAAATTGAACTGAAGCTGGCCGTGCCGGCCGGTGCGCACGACGCGCTGGTCGGCTGGCTGGATACACACGCCCAAGCCGCCGGCTCGGTGGAACTGGCGAACGTCTATTACGACACACCGGACCAGGCCCTGGCGCGCAACCGCGCTGCCCTGCGCGTGCGTCGCCATGGCAATCAGTGGCTGCAAACGCTCAAAACCGCAGCAGTGAGTACGGCCGGTTTGAGCGCCCGCCACGAGTGGGAAGTGCCGCTGACGAGCGATGCGCTGTCGGTTGACGCCTTCGCCGCCAACAACGCCGCCGAAGCCGCCGACTACGTGCGCCCGCACGCCGATCGCCTCACCCCACTGTTCCGCACCGACTTCACGCGCCGCTTGTGGCACGTGGCTGCTGACGGCGGCGAGATCGAGATCGCGCTGGACGCCGGTGCCATCCTCATCCCCGGCACCGACGCGCGCGAGCCCATCGACGAGCTGGAACTGGAGTGGAAGCCGGCAGCCGGCAGCACACTCAGCGAAGACGCCATCGCCGAGCGCCTGCATACTTGGACGCAAACGCTGCGCGCTGCCGTGTCCGGCCTGGCCCCCCTCGACATCAGCAAGGCGCAGCGCGGCTATCAGTTGCGCGCGAAAGCCACAGGGGGCAAGGCATGACGCGTCGCGTGAATCCCGCGCAAGCCGCCCTCTTTGACGAGCCAGCCGCTGAAACGCCCAGCGGCGACTTCATTCCGCTGGCCGAGCAATTCGATGCGCTGCCGGCAGACTGGAAAGCCCTCCTGACACCCTGCATCGCGCAGACCAATTGGCCCGCGCTGTGTGCGTTCGTCGATGGCGAACGCGCGGCGGGCAAACCGATCTTTCCGACGGATGTGTTCCGTGCGCTGCACCTGACGTCGGTGGACGACGTGCGCGTCGTCATCCTCGGCCAGGACCCGTACCATGGCACGGGCACCGTCGATGGCCGCGAGATTCCGCAAGCGCACGGCTTGGCGTTCTCGGTGCCGGCCGGCGTGCGCGTGCCGCCGAGCCTGCGCAACATCTACAAGGAAATCGAAGCGGAGTACGGCTGCAAGCTGCCGAGCGCCTCGGGCAATCTCGAAGGCTGGGCGCGGCAAGGCGTGCTGCTGCTCAACACCGTGCTGACCGTCGAGCAAGGCCAGGCCGCGAGCCACGCCAAGCGCGGCTGGGAACGCATCACCGATTGCCTGCTGGAGCAGTTGGCGAGCGTCGGCCACAAGCGCGTGTTCATGCTGTGGGGCAGCCATGCGCAGGCCAAGCGGGCGTTGTTGCCGGAGGGGCATCTGGTACTGGAGGCGCCGCACCCGTCGCCGCTATCGGCGCATCGCGGGTTCTTGGGGTGTGGGCATTTCAAGGCGGCGAATGATTGGCTGGGGGCGCAACATCAGCCGGCGATTGATTGGTTGCGGCCACAAGCCGATTGAGTTCGCGCACGGACCTCAAACCCCCGGCGGCGGACCTCAAACCTGCGGACTTGCACGTCCAACGTCCGATGCCGGACCTTCTGACCTCCGACATCGGACCTGAAACCCTCGCGCACGCACCTTTGAGGTGCAAAGCTGGACCTTCCGACCTCCGGTGTTGCTGCTTAGAGGTCCGACGTTGGACCTCAAAGGTCCGGCTCCGAACCTTTGACCTCCGACACCGGAGGGTTTCATGTGCGGCGGCGGACCTTTGACGTCCGGCACCGGACCTTCAAGCTCCGGCCCTAATCCCGCGACACCCGCAGCGCCCGCCCCAACGCCCCGCACCGCAGCGCAATCTTGGCCGTATCCGCCCGCAGCGCCTGCAGACGCCGTTCCAGCAGATGCATGGCCGAGAGCGAATCCGCCTCGGTGGCGGCGTCGACCATGCGCGAGCGCGCGGCCTGATCGGCAAAGTCGGCGGCACCCAGCTCTTGCGTATCACGTGGGCGCACGCCCCAGCCGCCTTCGTGCACGGCTTGGTCGAAGCGCTCCTTGGCGCGGGTGAGGCTCTCCAGCGCGGCCTCGGCGGTCTGTTCGACCAGGGCGCGGGTGTCGGCTTCGTCCAGTTCCTGCGCGCGCTGGCGCACCAGAATACGCACCGCGGCCACATGCGCGGCCACCAGGTAGTTCTGCACGATGAAGCGGTTCAGGTTATCCACAGCGCGGTGGCGGCTCTTGGGCTCGTCCAGCATGCGCGCGAAGGCGGAGATCAGCCCCGTGAGCGATTCCATGTACTGCTTGCGCTGCACGCGGTAGGCGAAATCGTCCTTGAGCGTGCCGAGCAGCAGCTCGCGCGCGGCTTCGATAAAGCGCCGGTTGGTGCGCAGCACGTCGTCCACCAGCTTGGGCAGGTTGCGGTATTCCCAGGCGGGCAGCACGTAGCTGAAGGCGGTGGCGATGGCCGCGCCGATCAGCGTGTCGACCAGCCGCTCGCCGATGGCATCTTTACTGCCGGGCAGCAGCAGGTTGATCTGGATGAGCACCTGCACGCATGCCGCGATGGCCGTGTAGCGGTACCGCACCGTGACAAACGCCGCACTGGCCGCGGTCGACAGGTACAGCACGCCCATCAGAATCCACGTTGAATGGATGAAGCGCAGAATCACCGCCGCGATCACGCAGCCGATGAGCGTGCCCAGCACCCGGTCGAAGTTGCGCTGGCGCGTCATGCTGAACGTCGGCTTGAGGATCACGACGATGGTCAGCAACACCCAGTAGCCGTGCGATGCATACGGCAGGTGGTCGGCAATCCACAGCCCGGCGGCCACCGCCATCGAGATACGCAGCGCAAAGCGCAGCACCGGCGAGCGCCACGTCAGCTCCTCCAGCACCAGCCGCAACTCGTACTTCTGGCGCGTGAGGAACGGCGTCATGTCGGGGCGCAGCAGCACCTGCGACAGTTCGACCGGCGTGGCCGTGGCGGCATGCAACTGCGCCAGCAGCCGGATCGCGCCGCGCACGGTGGCCACCGATTCTTCCAGCGCGGCAAACGCCTCCAGCGGAACGGCATGGTGACCGTGCTGCAGTTCGTCCAGCGCCGCATCGATGGCGGCCAGTTCCTGCTCGTACGACATCGGCGTGGGCGATGGCCGGTCGCGTCCGACGGCGTAGGCCACGGCCTCGATATCCAGGCGCATCTTTTCGATCACGCCATGCAGCAGGCGCAGGATCTCGGCGTCGGCCAGGTATTGGCGCAGCAGCGGGTAATCGGTGTTGGACGACAGCAGGTACTCGTAGATGTCGAGCATCCGCATGTGGATCTGCACGAGGCGTCCGTCGCTGGCGGTGCGGTTGTCGCGGAAGACAAAATCGCGCGCTACCTGCTGCTTGTCGGCCACTGAAATCTGTTGGCGCACGAGCGCGTTGAACTGCTCGTCGAAATCCTTGGCGGCATCGTAGAAGCCGGCCTTGCGTTCTACGTAGACGGCCAGCTCGTACAGGCACTCGGCCAGCACCTGCTCTTTGATGCGGCGGCGCTGCATCCAGGCTAGCGCCAGCGCAAACGCCATGTAGCCGAGGGCGCCGACGAAGAACTGCAGCGTGTGCTCGACCGCCTCGCGGAACGCAAATTCCTCCGTAAAGGTGAGCGTCATGACGAACAGCGCTGCAAATTGCAGCGGCATCGTCTTGTTGCCGTACGCCACCATCATGCCGGCCAGGAAGGTGACCAGCACGATCACCACCGGCAAGATCGAATACGGCGTGGCCACCGCCACGATAAAGGTGATGACGGTCGTCAGCAGCACGCACGCCATCATCTCGTTGAACTTGTGCCGCGGCGGGCTGGGCAAGTCCATCTGGCTGGTACACAGCGCGCCGATCGACACCACCATCGCGCCCTGCAGGTCCATCACCAGCAGCGCAAGCAGTGTCAGGCCGATCACGCCGGTGGCGGTGCGAATGCCGCGCGAGACGTAATGGCTGTAGAGGAAGGTACGTGGATCGTGGACGTAGTCCATGGGCTACGCGTGCGGATCAGGCCGACTTGCCACGCGCTGTGCGCACGTCTCGCACAACCTTGCGTGCCGCCCCGCGCTTGCCCAGCCATGCCGAGCGCAGCGGCGACGGCTCCGTGGCCAGTGCCAGCGTGAACTGCGGCGTGGTGTCGGTGGCGAGCGTCACGTCCAGTTGCATCAGCTCGTCGCGGCGGAACACGTGTACGGGCACGGTATCGCCGGCGCGATGGCGCGTGAGCGTCTTGTCGAGTTGGCCGGCCGGCACACGCAGGCCGTCCACCGCGACGATCAGGTCACCGGCAGACAGGCCACCGCGCTGCGCCGGGCTGCCGTCGAACACCTGCTGCAGCTTGACGAAGCCGTTCTCCGCGCCAAGCTTGACGCCCAGGGCGAGCGCCGACTCGGCGGCCTTGCGCGTGGCGCTCACGCCCATCGCCTTGAAGAGCGCCGGCAGGGGCAGATCATCCCGCCCTTCGGTCAACTGGCGCACCAGCGTGCGCAGGCGCACACCGGTGGTTTCTTCCATCAGGGTGATCAGGCCGGCTTCGGTCACGCCGCGCTGCGTGTGGCCGGCGGCGTAGAAATCGCGGCCGTACGTGACCCACAGGGCGCGCATTACGTCGTCGAGCGAGCGCTCGCCGTCGGTCTGCGTGCGGATCGTCAAATCCAGCGCCAGCGCCACGAGCGAGCCCTTGGTGTAGTAGCTGACGATGGCGTTGGGGGCGTTCTCATCTTGGCGGTAGTACTTCGTCCACGCGTCGAACGAGCTTTCGGCCACGCTCTGCTTCAGGCGGCCGCTGCCGCGCAGCACGCCGTTCCACGTCTTGGCGACCATCTCGAGATACTGCGCTTCGGAGATCAGCCCCGAGCGCACCAGCATCAGGTCGTCGTAGTAGCTGGTGAAGCCTTCGAACAGCCACAACAGCGGTGTGTGCACCTCGCGGTCGAGCGCGTAGGGCACGAAGGTGGCCGGCTTGATGCGCTTGACGTTCCAGGTGTGGAAATACTCGTGGCTGACAAGGCCGAGGAAGGTGCGATAGCCCTCGGTGGTCTCGTCTCGGCCGGTGACGGGCAGATCGCCGCGCGTACACATCAGCGCGGTGCTGGCGCGGTGCTCCAGGCCGCCGTAGCCGTCGGTCGTCACCATCGTCATGAAGACGTAGCGGCGGTTGCTGTCGAGGAACGGCGCCGTGGCCGTCTGCGGCTCGAACAGTCGGATCTGCGCTTCGCAGATGCGCTTGAAGTCGCGGGCGATGCGTTCCAGGTCGAGGTTCGGCACGCGGCCGGTGAAGACGGCATCGTGCTGCGCGCCGCAGGCTTCGAACGAGACCAGCTCGAACGTGCCCATTTCGACGGGGTGGTCGATCAGTTCGTCGTAGTCGGCCGCTTCATACCAGCCGAAGCCGTAGCGCTTTGCGCCCGCGCGACCGTTGATGCGGCCCGTGGCTTCGCGCAGTGCGGTGGCGACACGCCAACCACGATAGGCGTCGCCGGCGGGCGGCTGGATGTCGACCAGGCAACGTTGATCATCCGCGCCTTCCACGCGCAGGAAGACCGATGTGCCGTTGAAGAAGCCGTGCGTGGCATCCAGATGCGCGGCGCGCACCGACAAATCCCACGCATACACATCGTACGAAACCGTGAGCGGCCCGGTGCACGGCGCGGCCCACCACGTGTGCTTGTCGACCTTGGTCAGGCGCACCGGCCGGTCAGCGGACGAGGCCTCGATGCGCACGATGTTGCGTGCGAACTCGCGGATCATGTAGCTGCCCGGAATCCACGCCGGCAAGGAGAAACGCTGGCCTTGGCTGTCAGGCACATCAACCGTGACGGTGACGGTGAACACATGCGCCTCGGGCGCGGCGGGGGCGATGGTGTAGCGGATCGGCTTCATGGCGGACATTGTAGCGTTGCCGTCGCACGGTGCCGCAGCCAAATCGGGCCGCCAGCCGATGGATCGTGGCAAGTGCCCCAAGAAAAAAGCGCCGGATGAACCGGCGCTTCATGTGTGCGATTTACGACTTCTGAGTTACGACTTCTTGAGCGCCGCGAACTTACGCTCCAGCGTGGCTGCATCAATCAGCCCCGGCGCGCGAGAACCATCCGGGAAGATGATGGCCGGCGTGCCGGTTACGTTGAGCTGCTGGCCGAGCTTGAGGTTGGCTTCCAGCGGCGTGTCGCAGGTGCCGGCGCCGCCCGGGGCGGTCTTGGCGGTCATCCAGTCGCGCCAGGCCTTGGCACGGTCGGCCGAACACCAGATCTGCTTGGCCTTGGTGTTGGAGTCTTCCGACAAGATCGGGAACAGGAAGGTGTAGACCGTGATGTTGTCGACCTGCGTGAGCATCTGTTCCAGCTTGTGGCAGTACGGGCAGTTCGGGTCGGAGAACACGGCGATCTTGCGTGCGCCATTGCCCTTGACCCACTTCACCGCACGGTCCAGCGGCAGGTCGGACCACTTCACGCGGTTGATCTCGGCCAGGCGCTCTTGCGTGAGGTTGGTGGCGGTCTGCGTGTCGAGCAGGTCGCCGTTGAGCACGTAGCGGCCGGTGGCATCGGTGTAGACGACCTGGCTGCCGAGGTTGATCTCGTACAGGCCAGCCAGCGGGGACTTGGCAACGCCCTTGATGTCGACATTGGGGCCCAGGGCCTTCTGCACGCTGGCCTTGACCTTCTCCAGGGCGGGCTCGGCGGCACCGGCGCTCAATACATAACCCGCGCCAATCGCTGCCACAGCCACCGCAGAGGCGATGGCCGCCACCCGAATACGAAACGACATAAGAACTCCTGAAACCCCAGAAAGCGCTGATGATGCCCGAGAACTGCCTCAGCCCAGCGCGTGCTTAATGAGTAAGCGTTTGATAAATGGCGTCATGCCCACCATGCGCATCCCCGCGTTGCGTACGGTGCGGGGCAGCGCGCCCGGCAGGGCGAACAGCTTGTGCAGACCATCGGTGGCGGCCGTGAGCGAAAGCAGGTCTTCGCGGCGGGCGCGCTCGTAACGGCGCAGCAACCTCAGATCGCCATGATCGCGCATGGTTTCACGTTCCGCCATCACCTTGCCGATTTCGGACACATCCCTAAGACCGAGGTTCATGCCCTGTCCGGCCAGCGGGTGGATCACATGGGCCGCATCGCCAACCAGCGCCACGCGCGGCGCAACGACCCGGCTCGCATGCTGCAGCACAAGCGGGAAACCCTGCGCGGGCGTGATATTCGACAGCCGGCCAAACCGCGCGGCGATTGCGCCACCTGCAGCGGCTTCCACCGCGCGGCACAGCGCCTCGGGCGAACTGGACGACAAGGCCAGCAGTTCACGCGCGTGGTCTTCGCTGGCGGACCACACCATCGAGACCCGACGATCCGGCAGCGGCAGCATGGCGAGGATCTCGCCGCGTGCCGGGGTGTTGTCATCGGCGGCGGCCGCGTCTGCGGCCGAGGTGCCGAGAAACCACTGCCATGCAGTGTCTTGGTGCCAGTGCTCGGCCTGGAAGTTGGCGACCACGCCCAGTTGGCGATACGGCTTGGCCTCGGCCTGGATGCCGGCCTGCTCGCGCACCCAGGAGTGCTTGCCGTCGGCGCCGATCACGCATTCGGCACGAATCGTCTGCCCATCGGCCAGCGTCAGACGCACAGCGTCGGCTTCCATTTCGAAGCCAGTGGCCGCGTGCGGGAAGGTCTGCACGGTGTGGGCGAAGCGCAGCGCGGTTTCCAGCGCACGCTCGACCAGCGACGACTCGGCAATCCACGCCAGTTGCGGCGCGCCGGCAGCGTAGGCAGAGAAATGCAGATCGGGGTGAGCGTGCTCGCCGCGGGCGGCTGCGTCGTCGCCGAAGATGCGCATGTCGTGCACCGGCTGCACCCGCGTCATGTCGAGTGCGGGCCAGATGCGCAATTGCTCCAGCAGCGCCTGCGAGCTGGACGAAAATGCATAGACGCGCGCATCCCAAGCGTCCGGGCTGGCAGGTGCCGGCACGGGCACGGGCGCGGGCGGCGCAATATGCGCAACCCGCAAGCCGATCTGCGCTAGGCGCAGGGCGCAGGCACGTCCAACGATACCGCCGCCCACCACGGCCAAGTGGTAGGCCGGCGCTGCCTTGGAAGAGGAAAACGCGGGTGTATTCATGGTGGGGCCGATTATAGCGGCGGGGGGTGTTGCGGCCTTGCGGCGGCGCAAATGTGTCGCGACAGACACGTAACGGCTCGATCGACCGCTCAGTGTTTACGCCTATCAGCCCTCACTCGTGGCGCATTCATCACACGAACCCATTGCTGCGCTGAGCGCATATTCGGGCTGCCGAGGTGCCATCCGCATCGCATAAGTGCCATACCCACCGCTTGGCCGCAAACCCGCGAAGTGACGCCATTTTCACGTTCTGGCGAGCGCTCAAGTCATCGCGCGGGATGGACGATAAAAATGGGGTAATTCGACGTTTTGACCCGGGCGGCCCGCCGATACAGTGCGGTTCCGATCCACGCATTTTCCATCGTCATGTGGACCTTTTCTGAACGCACCGGCGCGTCGCTCTCGCTCGTTGCGCTGCTCGCTGTGACGGGCTGCGCGCAATTGCAGACCCAGACACCGGCGACCTCCACTGCCCGCACCGCGCCCACCAGCGAGGTGCTGACCTTCACCATCCCACCCGACGCGCTGGGCGCCCATGACCCGCAACTGACGAGCGTGCTGACCAAGGCCGGCGCCCTGGCCGCCGCGCAGAAGCGCCCGGCAACGATCCAGGTGGCCGCACTGACGCAGGATTTCCGCTACCTCAACCAGGCGCTGTGGAATGGCGTGCCCGCACAGCGCGCCAACTACGTTCATCTGGAAAACCTGACCGTCAGCGCCAGCCAGCCCTACAGCGTGACGATCCGCACGCAGGATTAAGAGGAACGTCATGCGTATGACCCATCTGCTCTTCCCGCTCACCGTCGGCCTGCTGGCGGTACCAGCCGCCTCGGCATTGGCCGCGCCGCCCGACGCGTTGATGCCGGCGACCGCCGCTGCGCCCGACAAGGTCTATCCGCCCCTGCCCTCGCTGGCGATGCTGCCGCCGGGCGGCGGTGCAGAGGTCGAAGCCGCGCCTGCGGCCCACGCACGCGGCAGCAAGCGCAAGGTCGTGACCACCCAATGGCGCAAGGCGACCGAGCCGGTGCCGCGCATGGTGGTGTCGGAGGCGTCGCACACGTATCTGGCCGGCATCGAGCGCCAGCTCGAAGTGGCCATTCAGAAGTAACCCCACGACTTGCCCGCCGGAACCGCCATGCCCATCGCCCACATCCGCCGCAACTGGCGCCAACTCGGCCTGGCATTGGTGCTGGCGTTGTCCAGCCTGGCGGCGCATGCGGCCGGTGATTGCTTCGAGCAGGCCGGCAGCTACCAGGGCGTCAACCCGACGGTGCTACGCGCGATCGTGTGGTTTGAATCGAAGGGCAATGCCAGCGCAGTACACCGCAACGCCGACGGCTCAGTCGATATCGGGCAGGCGCAGATCAACTCGATCCACTTCAGCACGCTGGCGCGCTACGGCGTACCACGCCACGCGTTGACCGACGCGTGCGTGAACGTGTTCGTGGCAGCGTGGCTGCTCAAGCAAAAGATGGTGCGTCATGGAAACACGTGGCGCGCCATCGGCGCCTACCACTCCGAGACGCCCGCGCACCGCGACGCCTACGCGCGCAGCATCCAGCGCGTGCTGCTGTCGTGGGGAGAATTGCGGGCCGACCGCTGAATCGGGTCCGGCCCGGGGCGGCGGATCAGTAGTAGGAAACGGTCGCGTACGCTTGGCGCGCACCAATGGAACGGCGCGTGCCGCTCGCCAGGCGCGTCAACGCATCTTGGCGCGGGCAGACCAGCGCGCGCACGCGGGCGTCATTGGCCAAGATGCGCATCATCAGATCGCGCTTGCGCTGCAGTTCCTCTGGCGACAGGGCCGAACGCTGGCCGTGGCCCAGGCGCTCCATATAGGCCGCGCATTCGCGCTCCAGCGCGCTCACGCCATCCCAGTCGCCCATCTCCGCGGCGTCGACCATCTCTTCCGACAAGCTGGCGATCGCTTCATAGCAGGCGAATAGGCCGGCGTTGTCGGAAACCGTGTCGGTCTGGTAGGCGGCGGTGGCGACGGTCCAGGACATGCTGTGCTCCAGAATCTTGTTGTTTGCCAGAACACTGCAATAGGCATGCCCAGCTTGCGCGCGGCCGCTTCGCTCTCTCGCAAAACGGCGGCCCAGCCTTTGCCGGCTTGGCTTCGCAGAATACGGAGCGATTCCATCCGCCCCCGCCATCCACCCGAAAAACCGCCGCCCCGAACGAAGTTGTTACGTTTCTGGAACGTAACGCGTAACGAGCCCGTAACGCCCTCGCGCGCATACGCCGGCAAGTGCCTTGCCTCTCGGAAGACGCTTTCTAGAATGGGACATGGCGCCGCTCCTGCCATGCAGGAGTGGGCAGTCCGCTTGTCATCGATACGGCTGACACCTTCCGTACCTCCATCCGGGCACAGCCCTGTGGCGCCCTCGCCCACTGCAACCCCATGGAGGCAACGATGAGCTATCACCTGGAAGGCCGTCTTCTGGAAGTCTGTAACTGCCGCGTCCTGTGCCCGTGCTGGATCGGCGAAGACCCGGATTTCGGCACCTGCGACACCATCGTCGCGTGGCACATGGACCACGGCACGATCGACGGCGTCGATGTGTCCGGCTGCACCATCGCCGCTGTCGCGCACGTGCCCGGCAACATCCTGCAAGGCAACTGGACGGCCGCGATCTTCCTCAACGACAGTGCGACCGAGGCGCAAGAGAAGGCGCTGGTCAAGGTCTATACCGGCCAGGCCGGCGGCCCAATTGCTGAGCTCGCCAAGCTGATCGGCACGGTGGTTTCGGTCGAACGCGCGCCAATCACCTTCGACATCGTCGGCGCCAAAGGCACGCTCAAGATCGGCGCCGATTATTACGCCGAGCTGGAACCCTACGTCGGCCCGACCGGCCAGCAGACCACACTGTCGGATACGGTGTTCTCGACCGTGCCCGGCGCGCCGGTGTTCGTGGGAAAAGCGCCGGTCTACCGCTCGAAGAACGCGACCATCGGCATCGACGTCGATCTCCAGAACCACAACGCGCTGCAGAGCACCTTCCTGTTTGATGCATGAGTGCAGCATCCCGCCATCAGCGCGTCTTCCTGCCAGTGCTGGCCGGCCTGGTGACGCTTGCCTGGCTCACGCTGTGGCTGTGGGCGCGCAGCCCGTATGGCCGCTATCTCGAGCATGGGGACTGGACGGCCTCTGGCCCGGCGGCGTGGCTGTGCCGGGCCTTACCGGCGGGCTCGCTGCTGGTGCCGGCGGCGCTGTCGGCGCTGGCCTGGTCGCTGATGATCCTGGCGATGATGCTGCCGACCACGCTGCCTCTGTTTCAAGCCTTTCACCGTGTCGTAGCCGGGCGAGCAGATCACCGGCGACTGCTGGTATTGCTGGGCGTTGGCTACCTGGCCACCTGGAGCGCATTCGGCCTGCTGGCGCATGGGTTGCATGCCGTGCTACTCGCCGGGGTCGCGCGGGTGCCGCTGCTGGGCTGGCATGGCTGGTTGATCGGGGCCGCCACACTGGCAGGCGCGGGCGCGTTTCAGTTCAGTAAGCTGAAATATCGATGCCTGGAGCAGTGCCGTTCGCCGCTGAGCTTCGTCTTCAGCCACTGGCACGGCCCGGCACCGCAGCGGCAGGCGTTCATGCTCGGCCTGCGCCATGGGTTGTTCTGCGTGGGATGCTGCTGGGCCTTGATGCTGTTGATGTTCGTGGTGGGCGCAGGCAGCCTCGGCTGGATGCTGGTGCTGGCCGCCGCCATGGCCATCGAGAAGAATGTTTCATGGGGGAGACAGATGTCCGCGCCACTCGGTGTGGCGTTGCTGGCCGGGGCAGCCTTGCTCGCCGCCACCCATCTTTGGGGCAGCACACCCATCACGTGAAGCCACCGTGGACCCGCCCCGCAACAGCCCGCTCGCCCTGCGCACGGTGGTGCTCACCAGCATCACCATGGTGGCGTTCGCCTCCAACTCGCTGCTGTGCCGGCTGGCGTTGCAGCATGCGGCCATTGATGCGGCGAGCTTCTCCAGCATCCGCCTGGTGTCGGGCGCGATCATGCTGGCCATCCTCGCGCGATTCAACGCTGGCCGGGCGCCAAAAGCGCGCACGGATTGGACCGCAGCGGCCATGCTCTTCGCCTACGTCGCGTTCTTCTCGTTTGCGTATCTCACCTTGAGCGCGGGCACAGGTGCGCTGATCCTGTTCGGCGCGGTGCAGCTCACCATGCTGGGCGCGGGCCTGCGCGCGGGTGAACGGTTCGAACCGCTCGGCTGGGCGGGCTTTGCGCTAGCGCTGGGCGGGCTGATCTATCTCGTATCGCCCGGTGTGACGGCGCCGACGCCACTGGGCGCTGCCCTGATGACGGTGGCCGGCGTGGCCTGGGGGGTGTACTCGCTGCGCGGCCGGGGGCTCGACAATCCGCTGGGCGCCACCGCCAGCAACTTCTTGCGCGCCGCGCCCATGGCGCTCGCCTTGAGCGCGGTACTGGCCAGCCGCGCGCACGCCACCCCGGCCGGCATCGCACTTGCGCTCGCCTCCGGCGCAATCACCTCGGGCATCGGCTATGTGATCTGGTACGCGGCGCTCAAGGGGCTGACAGCGATCCGCGCGGCGGCGGTGCAGCTCTCGGTGCCGCCCATCGCCGCGTTCGCTGCCGTGCTGTTCTTAGGAGAACCGTTGACGCCGCGTCTGATGGTGGCATCGGGTGCGATCCTGGGGGGCATCGCCCTGGCGTTAGCCAGCCGCATGCAACGCACGCGCGCCGAGGCAGCCTCCCAAGGCTAGGACGTACCCGTCGGTTACAATCACGCCTTTCCGTGAATGACGCGCACAGCCTGGATTCCGCTGCGCTGCCGCCGCGCTCTTGGGCCCCCTCGGCGTCACGTAACCCCTTGATTTAGAGCCTTTTTCACCATGAGCCTCCAATGCGGCATCGTCGGTCTGCCGAACGTCGGCAAGTCGACCCTGTTCAATGCCCTGACCAAAGCCGGCATCGCTGCCGAGAACTACCCGTTCTGCACGATCGAGCCCAACGTGGGCGTGGTGGAAGTGCCGGACGCGCGCCTCGCCGCGCTGGCCGAGATCGTCAAGCCCGAGCGCGTGCTGCCGGCAGTCGTTGAGTTCGTCGACATTGCTGGCCTGGTGGCAGGCGCATCCAAGGGTGAAGGCCTGGGCAACCAGTTCCTCGCCAACATCCGCGAAACGGACGCCATCACCCACGTCGTACGTTGTTTCGAAGATGACAACGTGATCCACGTGGCCGGCAAGGTCGACCCGATCGCCGACATCGAAGTCATCAACACCGAACTGGCCCTCGCTGATCTGGCCACAGTCGAAAAGGCGCTGCAGCGCTACATCAAGGCCGCCAAGTCGGGCAACGACAAGGAAGCCGCCAAGCTGGTCGCCGTGCTGGAAAAGGCGCAAAAGGTGCTGGACGAAGCCAAGCCCGTGCGCGGCCTGAACCTGACCGACGAGGAATGGGCGACGCTCAAACCGCTGTGCCTGATCACGGCCAAGCCGACCATGTACGTGGCCAACGTGCGCGAAGACGGCTTCGAGAACAACCCGCACCTGGACGCCGTGCGCAACTACGCCGCGCAGACGAATTCGCCGGTGGTGGCCGTGTGCGCCGCCATCGAAGCCGAAATTGCCGACCTGGACGACGCCGACAAGGCCGAATTCCTGGCCGACATCGGCATGGACGAGCCGGGCCTGAACCGCGTGATCCGCGCGGCCTTCAAGCTGCTGGGTCTGCAAACGTACTTCACCGCCGGCGTGAAGGAAGTGCGCGCCTGGACGATTCACATTGGCGACACCGCCCCGCGTGCGGCTGCGGCCATCCACACGGATTTCGAGCGCGGCTTCATCCGCGCCCAGACCATCTCGTACGACGACTTCATCCAGTTCAAGGGTGAACAAGGCGCCAAGGAAGCCGGCAAGATGCGCGCCGAAGGCAAGGAATACATCGTCAAGGATGGCGATGTGCTGCACTTCTTGTTCAACGTCTGATCCGGCAAGCGCAACAAAAAAAGCCCCGCACTGCGGGGCTTTTTCATGGCGACGGTCTCTATAACACCTTGCGCAAGCACTCCCGCGTGCGCTCATTAGCCACCAAGCATCACTTTTTTACACGCCAAGTCGGTCGACAAGGGCAGCGGGGTCGGCCTGCCGCATACGCCCCTCGGTCAATCACACGGGGCGGGCACGCCGCTTGCTGCGCGCACGGGAGATACGCTGTGCCGCCCCGATGGGCGCAGCGCGCCAGTTCGGCGCCTCCCGCCTTCAACCATGAGTTTGTTTCCGCCCATGATCGCCGACGTCGATGCCTCCGCCGAGCAGCTCGACCGCGATGCCGCCATCCAATCGCGGGGGGTACTGCTGTGCCTCTCCGAGCCTGACCTATGCATCCGCCAAGCCAGCGCAAACCTGGAATCTGCGCTCGGCACGCCGCTCGCGCGAGCGTTGCATGCGCCCGTCGAACAGGTGATCGGTGCGGCTGGCCGGCAGGTGCTGGCGCGTGCCCTGGGCGGGCACAAGGTCGACAACCTCCCCTTGTATTTCGGCACGTTGCAGACCCCGCGCGGCCACGCGCTCGATGCCGTCATCCACCGGCATCGCGGCGTGCTGATGCTCGAGCTGGAGCCGGTCACACAGCCGGCGGACGGCGCATTCGCCTCGATGTATCCGCTAGTGCGGACCTTTGTCAGCAGCTTGCAGGCAGTCAGCCGGGTCGACACGCTGGCGGAGCTGGCCGCCCGCGAGGTGCACCGCCTGACCGGCTTTGGCCGCGTAGCGGTCTATCGCTTTGACGCCGATGGCTCGGTGCGTGTGCTGGCCGAAGCCCGCGACGCGACGTACGACTCGCTGCTCGGCATGCACCTCCCCGGCACGGACCTGACGCCCGAGATCCGCGACATGTACGGTCGCAACCCGTTGCGCCTCGTGGCGAACATCGACGATGCGCCCGTGCGGCTCGTCCCCGCCCGGGAACCGGTGTCTGGGCGGGCCACCGATCTGTCCTATGCCGGCCTGCGCGCCGCCTCCGACAGCCAGCGCGAAATCATGCGCCGTATGGGCGCCATGGCTTCGCTCACCTTAGCGCTGACGGTGCGCGGCCGGCTCTGGGGCTTGGTCGCGTGCCATCACGCCGCCCCGCGCACGCTGTCGTTCGAGGTGCGCATGGCGTGTGAGCACCTGGCGCAGATTGTGTCGCTGCAGATCGAGGCCAAGGAAGACCGGGAGGAGATCGCCCACCGGCTGGAGCTGCGGCGCATCCTCGTGCGGTTGCTCGCGGCGATGACGGATCGCGACAATTTTCAGGAGGGCTTGCTGGAGCATCCGGCCGACCTGCTGCGCTTTGCCTCGGCCAGCGGCGTGGCCATCGTGCGGCGCGGCGAATGCACACGCGTGGGCGCAACACCCGACGCTGACAGCATCCTCCGCCTGACCGAATGGCTGGCACACGAACACCCGCGTGAGGTCTTCCACACCGACCGGTTAGCCGCTGTGTATCCGGACGGCGCGACGCTGTTGCCGCAGGCGGGAGGCGTGCTGGCCGTGCAAGTGTCACAACTGCATCGGCACTACGTGCTGTGGTTCCGCCCCGAAACCCCGCACACCGTGCGCTGGGTAGGCGGCACTGCCGACGCCGCCGTTGACCATCACGCTGCCCCGATGCTCGGCCGCACGCATCACTGGCAAGAGCACATCGCGCACACCTCGCGCCCGTGGCGCCCGAGCGAGCTGGAGACGGCCGCCGAATTCCGCTACGCCGTCCTCAACATCGTGCTGCGCCGCGCCGAGGAAGCGGCCGAACTCGCTGGCGAGCTGCGCCGCGCCAATCGCGAGCTGGAAGCCTTCTCATACTCGGTTTCGCACGATCTGCGCGCACCGCTGCGCCACATCGCCGGGTATGCGGAGCTGCTGGGCGAGATGGAGGGCGATCACGTTTCTGCCCGCGGCCGCCACTTCCTGCAAACGATTTCCGACTCGTCACGCTTTGCCGGCAAGCTGGTGGACGACCTGCTGACCTTCGCGCAAATGGGCCGGGGAGCCCTGCGCCTGGCTGACGTTGACCTCGGCCAGCTCGTGCGCGGCATCGCGCGTGATCTTTCCGCCGAGACGCAAGACCGCCAGATCGAATGGGACATCGCCACCCTGCCGGTGGTGCGGGCCGACCCGGCCTTCCTGCAACTGGCGGTGCGCAACCTGCTCTCGAACGCCGTCAAATACACGCGCGACCGCACGCCGGCGCATATCCGCATCGACGCCGAGCAAAGCCCCAGCGAAACCATCGTGCGCGTTGCCGACAACGGTGTGGGGTTCTCGATGGAATACGTGGGCAAGCTGTTCGGCGTGTTCCAGCGGCTGCACCGCATGGAGGAATACGAAGGCACCGGCATCGGCTTGGCCAATGTGCGGCGCATTGTTGAACGCCATGGCGGCCGCGCCTGGGCCGAAGGCGAGCTTGGCCGCGGCGCCACGTTCTACTTCGCCCTCCCGCGCCCTCCCGCGCAGCAAGGGCCGGTCGACGCCGGTGCCCGCACCCCCGTCACCCGCGACGCCTGATCGCTCTTTCCATGCCCAAAGCCATCATGCTCAAACCCATCCTGCTCGTTGAAGACAACCCGAACGACCTCGAGCTGACCCTGCTGGCGCTGGAGCGCAGCCAGCTTGCCAACGATGTGGTCGTCACCCGGGACGGCGCCGAGGCGCTGGACTACCTGCATGCACGCTGCACCTACGCGGGCCGCGTCCCCGGCAACCCCGCCGTGGTGCTGCTCGACCTCAAGCTGCCCAAGGTGGACGGGCTGGAGGTGCTGGCCAACATCCGCACCACGCCGTCACTCAAGAGCCTGCCGGTGGTCATGCTCACCTCATCGCGCGAAGAGACCGACTTGCTGCGCAGCTACGAACTGGGCGTCAACGCCTATGTGGTCAAACCGGTGGAATTTCGCGCGTTTGTGGACGCAATTGCCGACCTGGGCGTGTTCTGGGCGGTGCTCAACGAACCACCGCCGGGGTCCACGCGCACCCGCCGCGCCGCACAGGCTGCGGGCTAGCCTCCCCCTCTAGAGTCTGGAGCCCTTCGCCGTCATGCCCAACCTGCAATTGCTGCTGGTCGAAGACAACCCACTCGACGCGGAGCTCACGCGCGCGCGGCTGGAAACCGCCAACCTGCCCGCCGACACGGTCCTGGTCGACAACGAAACCGACTTCATCGCCCAACTCAGCGGGCGCACCTTCGACGCCATCCTGGCCGACTACATGCTGCCGCAGTTCACCGGCGCCGAGGCGCTGGACATTGCACGACGCATGGCGCCACAGACGCCGTTCATCTTCGTGTCAGGCGCGCTGGGTGAGGAGCATGCCGTCGACATGCTCAAGCGCGGCGCCACCGATTACGTGATCAAGCAGCGCCTGCAACGCCTGCCGGTGGTGCTACTGCGTGCCCTGGCCGAAGCCGCCGAACGGCGCCAGCGCATTGCCGCCGAAGCCGCGCTGCGCGAGACCGAAACGCACTTCCGCCTGCTGATCAACGCGCTCAAGGAGCACGCCGTGCTCTCGCTCGACCCGCAGGGCATCGTGCGCACCTGGAACGCGGCGTCGCACGGCATCCTCGGGTATGCGCGCGAAGACATCCTCGGCAAATCGGCCGAGATCCTGTATCCCCAGGCCGCGCGAGAGGCGGGCGACTTCCGGCGCAAGCTCGAGCGCGTGCGTCAAGAAGGCAGCATCAGCGACGACCGCTGGATGCTGCGCAAGGACGGCACGCCGTTCTTTGCGTCCAGCGTGGTCACCGCCATCCACAACGAGGCGGGCCAGCTGATCGGCTTCTCCAAGATCATCCGCGACGCCACCGAAGAGCGCATGGCCGCCGACGCCCTGCGCCGCGCCAAGGAAGAAGCCGAGACCGCCAACCACGCCAAAGACCACTTCCTCGCCGTGCTGTCGCACGAGCTGCGCACGCCGCTCACGCCCATCCTGACCGCCGTGCATCTGCTCGAGCTGCGCCAGGACCTGCCGGCAACTGTGGTGGCGCAACTGGAAGTCGTTCGCCGCAACGCTGAGCTGGAAGCGCGCCTGATCGACGATCTGCTCGACATCACCGGCATTGCGCGCGGCAAGCTGGCCGTGAGTTTTGCGCCGGTCGATCTGTACCCGCTGCTGGAAAGCACGCTGGAGATGTCCCGCAGCGACATGCAGATCAAACGCCTGTCGCTCAAGACACGTTTCGAGGCACGGCGCAGCCGGCTGTTTGCCGACGGCGCGCGCATCCAGCAGGTCATCTGGAACCTGGTGCGCAATGCGGTGAAGTTCACGCCGGCTGGCGGCGCCATCGAAGTGCGGGTGTGGAACCCGGGGCCCGCCACTGTGGCGGTGGCCGTCAAGGACACCGGCATCGGCATCGAACCGGAAGCGCTGCCGCGCATTTTCTCGGCGTTCGAACAGGCCGATGCTTCGATTACACAACGCTTCGGCGGGCTGGGATTGGGCTTGGCGATTGCCCATGCGCTGGTGCAGAAACACGATGGCACGCTCACCGCGGAAAGCGCGGGCCGGCACCAGGGCGCGACCTTCACGCTCATGCTGCCCGTGGCGGCAGAACTCACCCAGCCGGAAACCCCGCCCGCTCCCCCCATGCCGCTTACGCAAGCCACGCGCGGGCTGCATGTGTTGCTAGTAGAAGACAACGCCGACACAGCGGAAGCCATGGGGCAGGTGCTGGAACTGCTCGGCCACACCGTCACGGTGGCCAATGGCGCACAGACCGCCATGCAGGCGGCCGAATCCGGCACCTTCGACCTGCTCATCAGCGATATTGGCCTGCCGGACGGCAGCGGCCTGGACGTGGTGCGCGTATTTGCCGAGCGACAGGCGGCGCCATCGATCGCCATTACGGGCTACGGCATGGAAGAAGACATCGCCCGCTGCCGGGAGGCGGGCTTCACGGATCATCTGACCAAACCCGTGGACTTCAAGCGGCTAGAACGGCTGCTGGTTGGCTACCTGGCCGCCCGCGATGCCGGCGCGACCCAGGCCAGCGCCGGCTGACACGACGCGCCAGAATGCCGCACCGTAAGCGCTATCCCTATCGACGCAACAAACCCCAAGCCGCAGGTACCAGCATGGCGCCCACCACAGCGGCGGTCCACGCCATGATCTGCCCGTCGGCATAGAGGTGCGCGAACTGGCCGGCGTAGTAGCCCACCAACGCGCCAAAGGCGCCCGTCAGCAGAGCCGCCAGCCACCCCAGGCGCTTGCCGGCCGGATGAAGCCAACGTGCCGCCACGCCCACCGCCAACCCGATCCAAAGCGGCCCGAACCACCCCATTGCCATTCTCCGTAGTGCCGTGTCTGTTCAATTGGACGCGTACCTTAGCGCAAGGCGGCGCGGAAGGCCACGGCAAGGCCATGTCATGCAGAGTGATGCATAACCTACATTGGCCGGCGCGGCCTCACTGCGTTTGACCTGCGTCCTGTCGAGGTGGAGGGCCGGCGTTATAATTCACACGGCTCAAAATTCGTGCCGCCCCATTCAACCGGCCGCCCCACATGCAGTTGCTGACCCTCGGAATCAACCACCACACGGCGCCGCTTTCCCTGCGCGAGAAGGTGGCGTTTCCGCTCGAGCAGGTCGGCCCCGCGCTGGGCACGCTGCGTCAGCACCTGCCGCACCGCAAGAGCACGGCTGAAGCGGCCATCCTCTCCACCTGCAATCGCACCGAGCTCTACTGCGCCACCGACGGCAACCTGCCCGAAGAGACCGCGCACGAGCACGCGATCCGCTGGCTGGCACAGCACCACAACATCGACCCGGGCGAACTGGCACCCCATGTGTACGCGCTGGGCCAATCGCTGGCCGTGCGCCACGCATTTCGCGTGGCCAGCGGGCTCGATTCGATGGTGCTGGGCGAGACGCAGATCCTCGGGCAGATGAAAGACGCCGTACGCACCGCCACCGAAGCGGGCGCCCTGGGGACGTACCTGAATCAGCTGTTCCAGCGCACCTTTGCGGTCGCCAAGGAGGTGCGTGGCACGACCGAGATCGGCGCGCACTCCGTGTCGATGGCCGCCGCCGCCGTGCGTCTGGCCCAGCGCATCTTCGAATCGATTGCCGAGCAGCGCGTGCTGTTCATCGGCGCCGGCGAGATGATCGAGCTGTGCGCCACGCACTTCGCCGCGCAGATGCCGCGCGAGGTGGTGATCGCCAACCGCACGCTCGAGCGCGGCGAAAAGCTGGCCGAAGCGCTGTCGAACCAGGGTCTGAACGCCCGCGCCGTGCGCTTGGCTGAACTGCCGACCAAGCTGGCCGAGTTCGACATCGTCGTCTCGTGCACGGCCAGCACGCTGCCCATCATCGGCCTGGGTGCCGTGGAACGCGCCGTCAAGCAGCGCCGCCACCGCCCGATGTTCATGGTCGACCTGGCCGTGCCGCGCGATATCGAGCCGGAGGTGTCGCGCCTGTCCGACGTGTTCCTCTATACCGTGGATGACCTCGGCGCCATCGTGCGCGAAGGCAATGCGCTGCGCCAGGCCGCTGTGGCGCAGGCCGAGGCCATCATCGAGACGCGCGTGCAGAACTTCATGCACTGGCTCGATGCACGCAGCGTGGTGCCCATCATTCGTGACTTGCACGCGCAGGCTGAAACGCTGCGCCAGGGCGAGCTGGAGCGCGCGCAACGCATGCTCGCGCGCGGCGACGACCCGGCACTCGTGCTCGAAGCGCTGTCGCAGGCGCTCACCAAGAAATTCCTCCACGGCCCGACGCACGCGCTCAACCACGCGCAGGGCGAAGGCCGCGAACAGCTCATCGATCTGCTGCCGGCACTGTTCCGCCAGTCCAGCCACTCCGAGCGCTAGCGGCGCCTTGTCCGCACGCGCCCATCCGTGGCGCACATTCCGGCGCAGCGCTCTGCGCCGCTCCCGCCTCCAGCCGCCTTTGGCATCCACTTCTGCGGTCCCCCGAATGAAGCCCAGCATGCTGTCCAAGCTCGACCAACTGGCCGAGCGCATCATCGAAATCAACGCGCTGCTCGCACGCGAAGACGCCACCGCCAACCTCGACCAGTACCGCAAGCTCACGCGCGAACACGCCGAGCTGGAACCCGTGGTCGCGCAGTTCGCCGCGTGGAAGCAGGCGGAGGAAGACATCGCCACCGCGCAGGAACTGGCGGCAGATCCGGACATGAAGGCGTTTGCCGAAGACGAACTGCGTGCCGCACGCGAGCGCATGGAAGTGCTCGAAGGCGACCTACAGCGCCTGCTGCTGCCGAAGGACCCCAACGACCATCGCAACATCTTCGTGGAAATCCGCGCGGGCACGGGCGGCGATGAGTCCGCGCTCTTCGCCGGCGACCTGCTGCGCATGTACACGCGCTTTGCCGAACGCCAGCGCTGGCAGGTGGAGATCGTGAGCGAATCGGCATCCGACCTGGGCGGCTATAAGGAAGTGATCGCGCGGCTGGTGGGCGAAGGCGCGTATTCGCGGCTGAAGTTCGAGTCGGGCGGCCACCGCGTGCAGCGTGTGCCGGCCACTGAGGCGCAGGGGCGCATTCATACGTCGGCCTGCACCGTGGCGATCATGCCCGAGGCCGACGCGCTGGCCGACATCCAGATCAATCCGGCGGATTTGCGCATCGACACCTTCCGCGCGTCCGGCGCGGGCGGGCAGCACATCAACAAGACCGATTCGGCCGTGCGCATCACGCACCTGCCAACCGGCTTGGTGGTGGAGTGCCAGGACGACCGCAGCCAGCACCGCAACAAGGACCGCGCCATGCAAGTGCTGGCCGCGCGCCTGAAAGACCGCCAGGAACGCGAGGCGCAGGCCAAGGAAGCCAGCGCGCGCAAAAGCCTGATCGGTTCGGGTGACCGCTCCGACCGCATCCGCACCTACAACTTCCCGCAGGGCCGGGTGACGGATCACCGCATCAACCTCACGCTCTACAAGATCGACGCCATCATGGACGGCGACCTCGATGAACTGGTGGGTGCCTTGGCCGCCGAACATCAAGCCGAACAGCTCGCCGCACTCGGTGACGACGCCTGATTGTTAAAAAGCGCCTGCTCCGTAACATCCACTTGCGTTTGATACAGCTTTGCGTGGTGGCGCGTCGTCCACCCGTTCCTATAATCGATGTCGATCGCGCCAAGTGCGCCGCCGGTCGCACCCAGCGGCATCCGGCAGCCCCCCCTTTCCGACAGGCGCGGCAACCACCACGACGAACAGGAGAATCGCAATGCGTACCCCACTGCTGGCCATCACCGTTGCCACCACGCTCGCCCTCGGCCTGGCTGCATGCGGCAAAAAGGATGAAGCCACCGACCAAGCCGCCAAGAGCGCGATGGAACAGTCCAAAGACGCCGCCAAGCAGGCTGTCGACAACGCCGGCACCGCCGTGAGCAAGGCCGCCGATGCCGCCAAGGTGGAACTCTCGCAAGCCGCCTCGGACGCGCAGGTCTCGGCTTCGGGCGTGCTCTCGCAGGCCAAGGACGCCGCCAAGGAAGCTGCCGACAAGACAGCCGATGCCGCCAAGGCCGCTGCGGACAAGACCGCCGACGCCACCAAGGAAGCCGCCAACAAGGTCAAGGACGCGACCAAGCAGTAAGCGGCAGACATCGCACCGACCCGCTCGCGGGCCCGCGCCACATCGGCCGGGCCCGTGTTATTTTGTGCGCCCGATCTTTGCTGCCGAGCTGTTGCCGTGTCGTCTGCCCCTGTCATTTCGCCCGAAACCTTGGCTCGCGTGGCCGATGCATTGATGGCGCTCGCGCGCATTGGCCTGCCTGTGCTGGAGGCACGCATGCTGGTCTCGCACGTGACGGGGCTCTCGCGCGTGCAGCTCATCACGCAAGACACCTACGCCCTCGGCGAGGCTGCGCGCGCGCAGATCAGCGACCTCGCCACGCGCCGCTTGGCCGGTGAGCCGATGGCCTATCTGCTGGGCGAGCGTGAATTCTTCGGCCGCACGTTCAAGGTAACGCCGGCTGTGCTGATCCCGCGGCCGGATACCGAGCTGCTGGTCGAACAGGCACTGGACCGCCTCGAAGACCGCGACACCCCTGCCGTGCTGGACATGGGCACCGGCAGCGGCATCATCGCCATCACCATTGCACTGGCACGCTCCGATGCGCGGGTGTGGGCGACCGACGCCTCCCCCGATGCGCTGGCCGTGGCGATGGAGAACGCCCAGACGCTGGGCGCCGCCAACGTGCGCGGGGCGCTGGGCGACTGGTACGGTGCCCTGGCCGAAGCCGATGCACCGACGGTGTTCGACCTCATCGCCAGCAACCCGCCCTATATCGCGGCCGCGGACGAACATTTAAGCCATGGCGATTTGCGCTTTGAGCCCGCCAGTGCCCTCACGGACCACGACGACGGGCTGCGCCATCTGCGCACCATTGTCGCGGGAGCGCCAAGGCGCCTGGTAACGGGCGGCTGGCTGCTGCTCGAACACGGCTACGACCAGGGCGAAGCCGTACGCGCGCTGCTCGCACAGGCGGGGTTCGCCAACGTGTTCACCGCGCAAGACCTGGGGGGCAATGACCGCTGCAGCGGTGGCCAGTGGCTGGATCAAAACGCCAGCGAGCGTTCCTCGCTAAAATAGACAGGTTTTCCAATGCGGATGCGGCGCCCGCTGCTCCCCGCTCGCATCCAATCGCACCAATCAAATCGAGTCTCCCATGAGCACCACGCACGAAAAAATCGACCAGATCGTCAAAGGTCACCCTGTCGTCCTCTTCATGAAGGGCACGGCGCAATTCCCGATGTGCGGTTTCTCGGGCCGCGCCATCCAGATCCTGAAGGCGTGCGGCGTGGACAAGCCGCACACCGTCAACGTGCTGGAAGACGACGAAATCCGCCAGGGCATCAAGGACTACGCCAACTGGCCGACCATTCCGCAGCTCTACATCAAGGGCGAATTCATCGGCGGCTCGGACATCATGATGGAGATGTACCAGAGTGGCGAACTGCAGCCGCTGCTGGCTGCCTGATCGTCGATCACTGATCGCAAACGCGTTCTCGTTTCAGCGTGACCAGCCCCTCGACCGCGACACCCGAAGCACAACGTGCGCGCCGCCGCATCATCGTGGCGATCACGGGGGCGTCGGGCGCCATCTATGGCGTGCGGTTGCTGCAGGTGTTACAGGGCTTGCGCGAATCAGCGGGGGTGGAATCGCACCTGCTGATGTCGCCGGCAGGGCTGATGAACGTGCAGCACGAGCTGCACATGACGCGCGAGGAAGTGGAAGCGCTAGCGCACGTGGTGCACAACGTGCGCGACATCGGCGCCACCATCGCCAGCGGCTCGTTTGCGGCGGAAGCGATGGTGATTGCGCCGTGCTCGATGAAGACGCTGGCGGCCGTTGCGCATGGCCTGTCGGACAACCTCATCGCCCGCGCGGCGGATGTCACACTCAAGGAGCGTCGCCGCCTGATCCTGATGGTGCGCGAAACGCCGCTGAATCTGGCGCACCTGCGCAACATGACGGCCGTGACCGAGATGGGCGGCATCGTCTTCCCGCCCGTGCCGGGCTTCTACCAGCGCCCCAAGACAATTGACGACTTGGTCGACCATACAGTCGGACGCGTGCTCGATCTACTCGGCTTGCCGCAGACGCTGGCCCCAGGGTGGCCAGGGCTGCGCTCAGCAGACTGAACCCTCACGCCTTCAGCGGCGGTGGTAGTTGAAATACACCGACGGCCCCCAATAACCGCCGTAATAAGCCGGAGCCGGTGCCGCATAGACCGGCGCAGGCGCAACCGCCACCGGTGCCGGATACACCGCACACCCCCCAAGCGTCGCGGCCAACAAGGCCAGAGCCACGATTTTCATGATTGCCGTCCTTCGGCCCCTCCAATGGGGCCATGTGGACGTTATAAACACCGCGGGGCGACGTCGGGGTCATGCGTCTGTAAGGGATGTAACGGAAGGCTACGGACGGGTGTCCGTAAGCTCACTGTTGTGACGCTGACTTCCCTGCAGTGGCCTTCCCAGCGGCCGCAGGCGCCGAAGCCGCCACACCGGAAGCCGGCTTCGGCGCGTTCGGGTCCACTTCTGCGCGCATCTGGTCCATCACGGCCCCGGCGCGCGGAGCCCAGAGAAATTCCACCGTGCCGTTCTGCGGTTCTTCGGGGATCTCGTACATCGTCACGATGGTCTGTTGGCCCGCCCAGCGCGCGCGCAGCGAATCGACCGTCTTGCCGGACTTCAGCTTGAGCGGCGCCCTGCCTTCCTGCGCGGGCTTACCGTAACGGTCGGACAGCACCTGGAAGACGCGCTGCTCGGTGTCCACGCCGCGCGTCGGCACGAACAACCCGGCGACCTTGCCTTGGTCGATCAGCAGCACCGCTTGCGGTCCATCCATCAACGCGGGGCGCTTGGCCGACGGCACACCCAGCGAGCGCGTGCGGCCGTGGGATTCCAGCGCATCGGAGCAGTATTCGGCGACATCCTTGCCGCCGTTCGCGCGCACGTCCTCGCACGAAGGCAGCTTGGGCAACGGCTTGCCGAGCGGGAAGGCATCGAGCAGCACGGCGACGTCACCGGGATCCCGCTCGGCCTTGGCAGGGGCAGCGGCCTTGGGTGCCTCTTTGGCGGCAGTGGCGGCAAACGCCGCGGGCGCGAGTAGCACGGTCGAAACAGCAAGCGCTACGGTGCGGCGCGTCCAGCAAGTCATGCGAACTCCAAGGAAAGACAAGAGCCGAGAGTGTGCCACGCAGGCACGAACGAAGCGGTTCTGACCCGGCTGCGGGGCGGGCGTTCCCCTCCGCCGGACGATGGATGCACCAAAAGGGGCAGAAAGGGCCGGTTTACACATCGCTTGACGCGGTTGCTGGACGGATGCCGGCCGGAAACATTATCAAAATGTTGCCGGTTTTGATCTCGTAAAGGTCAGGCGGGTAGAATCTCCGCGGCACAGACGAATGACCGGCGCGCCCAAAAGCATCACCTTCCTCGGGTGCGCCGCATAGATGCGATCTCATTTTGAACATCCCCTACGCTGTTCCTCCCCATTCCCCCGCCACCCAGCCAGCACCTCGTGCGCGGTCGGTGGCCGGCCTTGCGAGGTTGGCTGTCGGCCTGCTGGCACTGGCGTCCGCGCAGGCTGCATTGGCCTTCGGCTTCAATGATGTGGCGGCGCACGCCAAGCAACTGGCCGCCAAGCCGTACCAGGCGCCGGCTGAGACCCTGCCGCGCCAGTTGCGTGAGCTGCGCTACGACCAGTACCGCGAGATCCGCTTCAAGTCGGATCAAGCCTACTGGCGCAAAGACAAGCTGCCGTTCGAGCTCGGCTTCTTCCACGAAGGCTCGTACTACGATCAGCCGGTGAAGATCAACGAGGTGTCGCCGGCCGGCGTGCGCGAAATCCGCTTCGACCCGCGCCTGTTCGACTACGGCCCCGTCAAGCTGGACCCGAAACAGTTGCAGAAGCTGGGCTTTGCCGGCTTCCGCGTGCACTACGCGATGAACACGCCCAAGTACAAGGACGAAGTGATCGTCTTCCTGGGCGCGTCGTACTTCCGCGCAATCGGCAAGAACCAAGTCTATGGCCTGTCCGCGCGCGGCCTGGCGATCGACACGGCGCTCAACTCGGGCGAGGAGTTCCCCCGCTTCTCCGATTTCTGGATCGAACGCCCTGCCGCCAACGCGAAGGAGCTGACGATCTATGCGTTGCTGAATTCGCGCCGTGCCACGGGTGCCTACCGCTTCGTCATCAAGCCGGGCACCGATACGGTGGTCGACGTGAAGGCGCAGGTCTACATGCGTGAGAACGTCAGCAAGCTGGCCATTGCGCCGCTCACCAGCATGTTCTTCTTTGGCGAGAACCAGCCGGCCAGCGCGCTGGACTTCCGCCCCGAGGTGCACGATTCCGACGGCCTGTCGGTGCTGTCTGGTACAGGCGAGTGGATCTGGCGCCCGCTGACGAATCCGAAGCGCCTGCTGGTCAGCTCGTTCTCGACCACCAACCCGGGCGGCTTTGGCCTGATGCAGCGTGACCGTGCGTTCTCCAGCTACGAGGAGATCGGTGATCGGTATGAACTGCGCCCAAGTGCCTGGGTGGAGCCCGTCGGCAAATGGGGCGCGGGCCGCGTGGAACTCGTGCAGATTCCGACGCCGGACGAAACCAACGACAACGTGGTCGCCTATTGGGTGCCGGAGAACCCGCCCAAGCCGCAGCAGCCGTTCAACCTCGAATACCGCATGCTGTGGCAGAAGGACGGCGACAAGAAGCCGGCGCTGGCCTGGGTCACACAGACGCGCCGCTCGCACGGCTGGACCACCAAGCGCCCCGACGAGCGCAAGCCGGATGACACGATTGCCTTCGTGGTCGACTTTGAAGGCCCTGCGCTGGCCAAGCTCGCGCCGAATGCACCGGTGGAGCCGGTATTCTCGGCAGATGCCAACGGCAAGATCGAATCGATCTTCGGCCAACCCAACACCGCGACCGGCGGCTGGCGCGTGACCGTGCGCCTGAAGCGGGTCGACGACGACAAACCAGTCGAACTGCGCGGCTACCTGCGCAGCGGCGGTACCGGACTTTCTGAGACGTGGAGCTATCTGTTACCTCCGGGCTGAACGCGATGACAGCCCAGACCGGCGGCCCCGCCGCGGCGCCCTCTCCCGACTCGGTAGCCGATCACTACCTTGAAGCGCTGCCGCTGGCGGCCGACGCACGTGCCGCGCTGCTGCGCGACGCGGGCATCGCGGCCGGCGACGACGATGCCACGGCACTCGCCAAGCTGCACCGCGCGCTCGCCAAGCTCGATCCAGCCCAGACCCATTCACTTGAAGCCGACGCACCCGCTTATGCGTCCGTCGGGTCGCGCCTGGATGCCGCGTATGGCACCACGCGCGTCGACGCTGCGTCGACCGAACCGGCGGCAGAACCCGCCCCTCCACTCGAACACGACAGCGAAGGCCGCATCCACCTGGACACAGGCCCCACGCCCGCGCGTCGCTCGATGGTGCCGTGGCCGTGGGTGCTCGGGCCGATCTGGCGCATGCGCAATGCCATCCAGCGCTGGCAGCACGGCGGCAAGGCGCCCGTGCCCTACGAGAAACCCGATTCGCCGGACCCAAAGGGTATCTGGCGTTTTGTCGGTGCACGCCGCCGCCTGACATTGCTCGCGTTGATGATCGCGCAGACCATCGGCGCCACCTGGGCGATGAGCACGGTGCTGCCGTATCACGGCGCCGACTGGCTCGAAGCCATCATCATCGTGCTGTTTGCGGTGCTGTTCTGCTGGGTCTCGGCGGGCTTCTGGACGGCCATCACCGGCTTCCTGCTGCTGGCCTTCCATGGCGATCGCTTTGTCATCTCGCGCCGTGCCGCGCCCGATGCGGTGATCCCGGACGATGCGCGCACCGCCATCGTCATGCCGATCTGCAATGAAGATGTGCAGCGCGTGTTTGCCGGGCTGCGCGCGACGTACGAATCGTTGCAGCGCACGGGGCACCTGGAGCACTTCGACTTCTTCGTGCTGTCGGACTCCGGCGACCCCGACATCCGCACCGCAGAAGCCGACGCGTGGCTACATATCTGCCGCGCGCTCGATGGCTTTGGCCGCATCTATTACCGCTGGCGCCGGCACCGCGTGAAGCGCAAGAGCGGCAACATCGACGATTTTTGCCGGCGCTGGGGTGGCAAATACCGCTACATGATCGTGCTCGACGCCGACAGCGTGATGAGCGGTGATTGCCTGACGCGCCTGGTGCAGTTGATGGAAGGTGCGCCTTCCGCCGGCATCATCCAGACCGCGCCGCGTGCTGCCGGGCGCGACACGCTGTACGCACGCATCCAGCAGTTCGCCACACGCGTGTACGGGCCGCTGTTCACCGCCGGCCTGCACTACTGGCAACTCGGTGAATCGCACTACTGGGGCCACAACGCCATCATCCGGCTCGACCCGTTCATCAAGCACTGCGCGCTGGCGCCGATTCCGGGCAAGGGCTCACTCTCGGGCGAAATCATGTCGCACGACTTTGTCGAAGCCGCGCTGATGCGCCGCGCCGGCTGGGCCGTGTGGATCGCCTATGACCTCGACGGCAGCTACGAAGAGATGCCGCCCAACCTGCTCGACGAACTGGGCCGCGACCGCCGCTGGTGCCACGGCAACCTGATGAACTTCCGCCTGTTTGGCACGCCGGGCTTCCACCGCGTGCACCGCGCGGTGTTCATCACGGGCGTCATGGCGTATCTGTCGGCGCCGCTGTGGTTCCTGTTTCTGTTGCTCTCCACCGGGCTGCTCGCCAAGCACACGCTGATCGCTCCCGAGTACTTCACCCAACCGCACCAGATTTTCCCGATCTGGCCGGAGTGGCACCCGGAGAAGGCTGCCGCGCTGTTCTCGGCCACCGCTACCGTGCTGTTTCTGCCGAAGATCCTGAGCGTGCTGGTGCTGTGGGCGCAGGGGCCGAAGCGCTTCGGTGGCGCCATCCACCTGGCGCTGTCGATGGCAATCGAAGCGGCGTTTTCGGTGCTGGCTGCGCCGGTGCGCATGCTCTTCCACACGCGCTTCGTGACGGCCGCGTTCCTCGGATGGAAAGTGCACTGGAAATCGCCACCACGTGAAGACGCGCAAACGCATTGGGGTGATGCCTTGCGCCGCCATGGCCTGCATACGGTCATCGGCATCGTGTGGGCCGCGATCGTGTATTGGCTGAACCCGAGCTTCCTGTGGTGGCTATCGCCGGTGGTGGGGGCGCTGATCGTGTCGATTCCGCTGTCGGTATTCTCCAGCCGCGTGAGCCTCGGCCGGCGCATGCGTCGCCTGCGGCTGTTCATGATCCCCGAGGAAGTGCGCCCGCCGCGCGAGCTGCGCGCCACACGCAAGCACCTGCGCAATGCGCCGCCCATGCCGGATTTCCGCCAGGCCGTGATGGACCCCGTCACCAATGCGCTGATGTGCGCGATCGGTACGGCACGTTTTCCGCAGAATCGACGTCTGATTGCGGTACGTGAGGCGACCGTGCGTCACGCGCTGGAAGTCGGCCCCGACAAGCTGACCGGCAAGCAGAAACTCGTGCTGCTGTCGGATCCGTTCTCGCTGTCGGCGCTGCACTTGGCGGTGTGGTCGTCGCCGGAACAACGTGCCGTGTGGCAACCCGCAGAAAGCTGAATCGCCGCTGCCGCTGCCGCAAATGCCACGCCCCACCCGCTTCTCGCCGGTGGGGCGTTTTACTTTCCGTTACATCGGTAGGAATTAGGTATCACCTGATTCGGCTTGGCGTTCATAGAATGACCTCAACGATTTGACGCACGAAGCCCACGCAACTGTCCCGCAACGGCCTCGCAACTGCCAAGGAGAAGCATCATGAAACGCACACTGCTCGCATTCGTTTTGGGTGGCGCCGCGCTGTGCGCCTCGACGGCGGCGCTGGCACATGTGGATGTCGGCGTGGCCATCGGCGTGCCTGCGCCGGTCTACGTAGCCCCTGCGCCGGTCTATGCGCCGCCGCCGGTGGTGTACCGCCCGGCGCCGGTGTATGCGCCGGCACCCGTGTATTACGGTGGCGGCTACTGGCGGAATCGCGACGACTGGCGCGAGCGTGAATGGCGCCGCCACGAGTGGCGCGAGCGCGAATGGCGCCACGACCATGGCTGGCACCGTGGCTGGGATCGCTGAATCCAGCACACCGTTCACTAGTTCCTCTTGCCCCGGGCCGCTCACATGAGCGGCCCGTTGCTTTTGTACGCGCCCCGCCTGCATGCGCCGCAAACCGACCTATGCTGGAGCGTAGCGGCCACACGCAATCCCGCCGCCGGCCGCACTCCATACGGGAGGACGCCATGTCGATCGCCAGCACCCTCGACGGCTGCCTGCGCAACAAAGGCTGCCTGTACGAGGTGATTCGTCATCCGCATACCAACACCAGCACCGAAACCGCACAGTCGGCGCATGTCCCGGGCGACCGTCTGGCCAAGACGCTCTTGCTCGAAGACAAACTCGGCTATGTCGCGGCCGTGTTGCCATCGACGTATCACCTGCACCTATCGGAACTGCAAAAGGAATCCGGCCGCTTCGACCTGACCCTGGCCGATGAATCGGAACTGCGTGAAGTCTTCAAGGACTGCGACGCGGGCGCCGTGCCGCCGGTGGGCATGGCCTACGGCATGCCGACATACCTCGACAGCAGCCTGATGACCCACCGCGACGTCTACTTTGAAGCTGGCGACCACGAAAACGTGGTCCACATGGACATGGACCAGTTCATGGCGCTGATGCGCGATGCAAAAACCGCGCGCTTCGCCTACCGGATGCAGGGCATCCTGTTCTGAGTTATGGCACGAAGGAGGCCATCATGGCCGACGACGTCATCATCACGGCTCGCAACAACGGGCCATATCACATCAAGGGAAGCTTCCGCATCGTCACCCAGGGCGGGCGCGAGTTGCCGGTCGAGGAAGGCCAGGCATGGCTGTGCCGCTGCGGGCACTCATTGAACAAACCGTTCTGCGACGGCTCGCACAAGCGCGTCGAGTTCGACAACAACCTCGACGCGCCGCCGCCAGTGGAGGCGGATCGATCGCCCTAAACGAAAACGCGGCGAAAACGCGGGCCGAAAGACCCGCGTGTTCTCGCTTAGCGCACCACAGGCTTGTAGCGGATACGCTTGGGCTTGGCACCTTCTTCGCCCAGACGCTTCTTCTTGTCGGCTTCGTATTCCTGGTAGTTGCCCGGGAAGAATTCGACGTGCGAATCGCCTTCAAACGCGATGATGTGCGTGGCAATGCGGTCGAGGAACCAGCGATCGTGCGAGATCACCATCACGCAGCCCGCGAATTCGAGCAGCGCGTCTTCCAACGCACGCAGCGTTTCCACGTCGAGGTCGTTCGACGGTTCATCCAGCAGCAGCACGTTGCCGCCCGAGATCAGCGTCTTGGCCAGGTGCAGGCGCCCGCGCTCACCGCCCGACAGCGTGCCGACATGCTTCTGCTGATCGCCACCCTTGAAGTTGAAGCGGCCGATGTAGGCGCGTGACGGCGTTTCGTAACGACCCACCGTGAGGATGTCGGAACCGTTCGAGATTTCTTCGAAGACGGTCTTGTTGCCATCCAGCGCATCGCGGCTCTGGTCCACGTAGGCCAGTTTGACGGTCGGGCCGATCTTGATGGTGCCCGAGTCCGGCTGCTCCTTGCCCGTGATCATGCGAAACAGCGTCGACTTACCCGCGCCGTTCGGGCCGATGATGCCGACGATCGCGCCCGGCGGAATCGTGAAGCTGAGATTGTCGATCAGCAGGCGATCGCCGTAGCTCTTGCTGACGTTCTCGAATTCGATGACTTCATTGCCCAGACGCTCGCCGGCCGGGATGAAGATTTCCTGCGTTTCGTTGCGCTTTTGGTATTCCTGGCTGTTCAGCTCGTCAAAGCGGGCCAGACGCGCCTTCGACTTGGCCTGGCGGCCCTTCGGATTCTGGCGCACCCACTCCAACTCCTTCTTCAGCGCCTTCTGGCGGGCCGATTCGCTCGACTCTTCCTGCTTCAGGCGGGTCTCTTTCTGATCGAGCCACGAGCTGTAGTTGCCCTTCCAGGGGATGCCGTGGCCGCGGTCGAGTTCGAGAATCCACTCGGCGGCGTTGTCGAGGAAGTAGCGATCGTGGGTCACGGCCACCACCGTGCCCGGGAAGCGCGTGAGGAATTGTTCGAGCCAGTCCACCGATTCCGCATCCAGGTGGTTGGTCGGCTCGTCGAGCAGCAGCATGTCGGGGCGCGAGAGCAGCAGCTTGCACAGCGCCACGCGGCGCTTTTCACCGCCCGAGAGGTGTTCGATCTTGGCGTCCCACGGCGGCAGGCGCAGCGCGTCGGCGGCGATTTCCAACTGCAGCTCAACGTTGTCCCCGGAACCGGCCGCGATGATGGCTTCCAGGCGGGCCTGCTCTTCAGCCAGCTTATCGAAGTCGGCATCCGGCTCGGCGTAAGCAACATAGACGGCTTCGAGTTGCTTCTGTGCGTCCATCACCTCACCCAGGCCGCTCTCGACTTCCTCGCGTACGGTCTTGGCGGGATCGAGCTGCGGCTCCTGGGGCAGGTAGCCGATGTTCAGGTTGGGCATCGGCGTGGCTTCGCCTTCGATGTCCTTGTCGAGGCCGGCCATGATCTTGAGCACGGTCGACTTGCCCGAGCCGTTGAGGCCCAGCACGCCAATCTTGGCGCCCGGGAAGAACGACAGCGAGATGTCCTTGAGAATCTGGCGCTTGGGCGGAACGATCTTGCCCACGCGGTTCATGGTGAAAACGTACTGTGACATGGCGAAAATGCGGGGGGAAACGCAGAAATGGGGAACCCGGCGAGTTTAACAAAGCCGGGGCATGGCAAACCCAAGGCTTAAAGCCGCACGCGCAAAAGAAAAGGCGCCCACCAGGGGCGCCCTTCCGATGCAGCGGAGGCCAAGCCTCGTTACATCGTCATCATGTTGGCGTTCATGTTGTGCATGACCCACAGCGAACCGACAACGACGATCGCCAGAATCAGCAGCGTGAACAGGAAGGCCATCACGTTCCAGCGCTGTGCGGACGAACCGTCCAAGTGCAGGAAATAGATCAGGTGCACGACGATCTGCACGACTGCCAGTGCCATCACCGTCACCAGCACGGTGCCGTGCGAGTAGCCACCGTCCATCACCATCTTGAACGGGATGGCCGTCAGGATCACGGCCAGCACGAAGCCGATCAGGTAACCCTTGATGGTGGCATGGCCGGCGCCGCCGGCTGCATGACCGTGGGCGTCGCCGTGGGCGATACCCGTCGAAACGTTGGTCTGTTCCATTTACATCGCTCCCAGCAGATACACGACGGTAAACACGCCGATCCACACCACGTCCAAGAAGTGCCAGAACAGGGAGAGGCACGACAGACGGGTCGTTTGGGTCGGGGTCAGGCCCTTGGCGGCGATCTGCCACATCATGACGATGATCCACAGCATGCCGCTCGCCACGTGCAGGCCGTGCGTGCCAACCAGCAGGAAGAACGACGACAGGAACGCGCTGCGGTTCGGGCCCGCACCTTCAGCGATCAGGTGATGGAACTCGTTGATTTCCATGCCGACGAAGGCAGCGCCCAGCAGCAAGGTGATGCCCAGCCACAGCATCACGTGATCCTTGCGGCCGTTCTGCACACTGATCATCACCATGCCGTAGGTGATGGACGACACCAGCAGGATGCCGGTTTCGATCGCCACGTACGACAGATCGAAGAGCTCCTTGCCCGTCGGGCCGCCCGCCGTCGCGCCGCGCAGCACGCAGAACGTAGCGAACAGCGACGCGAAGATGATCAAGTCGCTCATCAGGTACACCCAGAAGCCGAAGACCTTGGTGTCTGCGACGTCGTGGTGGTGCGCATGGTCATGCGCGTGGTCGTGGCCGGCAGCGTGACCGTGCGCGGCGTGACCGTCTAGAACATTGGAAGCCATGGTTTAAGCCTGCGAACCGATACGTTGGAAGTAGGCCGACTCGGTCTCGTGCACCTCGTGAGCGGGCACGTAGTAATCGACGTCGTCGTCGTTGCTGCGGAGGATGAAGCTGCCGATCATGCCGACCAGACCCAGCACGGCCATCCACCAGATGTGCCAGATCAACGCGAAGCCCATCACGATCGAGAACATGCCGATGAAGAAGCCGGCGCCGGTGTTCTTCGGCATGTGGATCTTCTCGTAGCTGGCCGCCACTTGCGTCGGCACTTCACCGCGCGCCTTCATGTCGGCGAAGGCGTCAACGTCACGGATCACCGGGATGCTCGCGAAGTTGTAGTGCGCCGGCGGCGAAGACGTTGCCCACTCCAGCGTACGGCCACCCCACGGGTCGCCCGTCACATCGGCCAAGGCGTGGCGGTTACGGATGCTGACGAAGATCTGGATGAGCTGCGAAGCGATACCGCAGGCGATGATCGCAGCACCGATCACGGCGACGATCAGCCACGGCTGCCATGCCGGATTGTCGGTATGGTTCAGACGACGCGTCATGCCCATGAAGCCCAGCACGTACAGCGGCATGAAGGCGGTGTAGAAGCCCACGAACCAGCACCAGAAGGCGCGCTTGCCCCACTTTTCGTCCAGCTTGAAGCCGAAGGCCTTCGGGAACCAGTACGTGATACCCGCCAGGTAACCGAACACCACGCCACCGATGATGGTGTTGTGGAAGTGCGCGATCAGGAACAGGCTGTTGTGCAGCAAGAAGTCAGCACCCGGCACGGCCAGCAGCACGCCGGTCATCCCACCGATGGTGAAGGTGATCATGAAGCCGAGCGTCCACAGCATCATCGAGTTGATCTCAACGCGGCCGCGGTACATCGTGAACAGCCAGTTGAAGATCTTCACGCCCGTCGGGATCGAGATGATCATCGTGGCGATGCCGAAGAACGCATTGACGCTCGCACCCGAACCCATGGTGAAGAAGTGGTGCAGCCACACCAGGAACGACAGCACGGTAATACCGGCCGTTGCATACACCATCGACGTGTAGCCGAACAGCTTCTTGCGCGAGAACGTGGCGACGATTTCCGAGAACATGCCGAACGCCGGCAGGATCAGGATGTACACCTCGGGGTGGCCCCAGATCCAGATCAGGTTCACGTACAGCATGGCGTTGCCGCCCAGCTCGTTCGTGAAGAAGTGCATGTCCAGATAACGGTCAGCACCCAGCAGCGCCAGCGCCACGGTCAGCACCGGGAAGGCAGCAACGACCAGGATCATTGAGCACAGCGACGTCCAGGTGAAGATCGGCATGCGCATCAGGGTCATGCCCGGCGCGCGCATCTTGAAGATGGTCGCGACGAAGTTCACCCCGGTTAGCAAGGTGCCCAACCCCGATATCTGCAAGGCCCAGATGTAGTAGTCGACCCCCACGCCCGGGCTGTATGCCAACTCCGACAGCGGCGGGTACGCCAGCCAGCCGGTACGCGCGAATTCACCCACGCCCAGCGACACGTTGATCAGCACCACACCTGCGGCGGCCAGCCAGAACGACAGCGTGTTCAGGAACGGGAACGCCACGTCGCGCGCGCCAATCTGCAGCGGCACGATCAGGTTGATCAGGCCCGTCATCAGCGGCATGGCCATGAAGAAAATCATGATCACGCCGTGCGCGGTAAAGATCTGGTCGTAATGCTCAGGCGGCAGATAGCCGGCACCGCCGCCCGAGGCGACCGCCAGTTGCGAGCGCATCATGATGGCGTCGGCAAAGCCGCGCAGCAGCATCACGATGGCCAAGATGCAGTACATCACGCCGATCTTTTTGTGATCGACCGACGTAATCCACTCATTCCACAGGTACGACCACTTCTTGAAGTAGGTGATCAGGCCAAACACGCCTGCACCCCCCAGCAAAATGGCCGACACCGTCACGACCACGATGGGCTCGTGCAGCGGAATGGCCTCCAGACTCAACTTGCCAAACATCGTCAACTCCTAGGAATTCGTGCGCACTGCAGTAGCAGCGGCGGGCGCCGGCAGGGCGGACTGCACCGGGGCCGGAGCGGAAATGGCGTCGGCCGTCTCGACGGTGCAGCTGGCACCGCCAATGGCCTCATCGAGCGTCAGGACCTTGTCCGACTCGCCCATGTATTTGTGCAGGATGCTGTGATACAGCGTCGGGTCCACGTTGGCGTACGCTGCCGGCGGCACCTTCTCGCTCGGCTTGGACAGTTCTGCGTAGCCTTCCTTGGTCAGGTTCTGCGACGAGGCGCGAACCTGCTTGACCCAGGCGTCGAACTCTTCGTTCGTCATGGCAGTCGCCTTGAACTTCATGCCCGTGAAGCCCTGGCCGCTGTAGTTCGACGACATGCCGTCAAACACGCCGGTCTCGTTGGCGATCAGGTGCAGCTTGGTCTGCATGCCCGCCATGGCGTACACCTGGCTGCCGAGCTGCGGGATGAAGAACGCGTTCATCACCGTGTCGGACGTGATCTTGAAGTTGATCGGCGTATTGGCCGGGAACGCGAGCTGGTTCACCGTCGCGATCTTCAGTTCCGGATAGATGAACAGCCACTTCCAGTCGAGCGAGACGGCCTCGACGGTGATCGGCTTGACGTCGGATTCGATCGGCTTGTACGGATCCAGCGCGTGCGTGGACTTGTACGTGATCCAGCCCAGCACAACGATGATCAGGCACGGGATCAGCCACACCACCGCCTCGATGGCGTTGGAGTGCGACCAGTTCGGCTCGTAGCGTGCCTTCGTGTTGGTGGAGCGGTACTTCCACGCAAACACCAGCGTCATGATGATCACGGGAATGACCACCAGCAGCATCAAGCCGGTTGCCACCAGGATCAGCGTCTTCTCCTCCGCCGCGATCATCCCCTTCGGGTCCAGGACCGTCAGGTTGCAGCCCGCAAGCAGGAGCGGGAGGCTTGCGGCCAGGAGCCGCTTCATATGTGGAACGAGTGTGTTCTTCATGTCTTGCACAATTGCGCCGGCGATGCTTCCGGCCATCACGAGAGCCACGCGGCCCGGATGGCAGCCGCAGGCGGAAAAACGCAGGAAATGAGAAAGACCGTGCTACCGACACCTCGGGACTTGCCGGGGTGCTGCAGCGGATCTTTGATCACATCAGGCGCCGGTCATGGAGAAGCTGAAACCAGCGCGCCCCTGTGGCGAGGCGGGCTGCGCTCAGGGCTGGCATGAGCGAAGCCAAACACCGCCGCATCGCACAAAGCGATGGACGACCGAAGGGGCGCGGATGGAGTCGGAGCAGGCACTACGTCATGCGCCCGTTGGGGCGAGCGCGGTTGGGAGTGGAATGCGGGCGCGATCTTACCGCCAGACGGTGCTCGGGAACGTGCAATTTGCTCAGGCAAATAGAAATCCGGGCCAATTGACAAGTGACGCCCACGCCGTCCGACAAGGGTTTACGCGGCTTTGCGGGTAAGCCAATCGAAAGTGCCTGTTGTTGCACTGCGACAATCAGCCACAGTGGCGCGCACCCGACGGCGTCCCCAAATGTGCGCCCCTGTTTGGCGTAAAGAGAAGCGTCGCGCGCATCTTTGCAGACTATTGCGGGAGTGGCCGTCGCAGTGGCCCTCCACTCGGTTATTGCGTCAACAACCCCGCGATTCGCACTAATACCAGCCCAGCCGCCACCGCGAGATAACCGCGCAGCACAAACATCCACGTGCGCTTGAGCGGCGTCCAGCGGGCCGGCGTGAGTTGCTCCAGCGGCGGCATCGTCCAGCGATCACGGTCCAGCACGCTCACGCGCTGCGGATGCTGCGGCCGGCGCGTCCGCCGCTCGATGCGCCAAAGCACCGACGACATAACGATGGCGATGAGCGAACCACCCATCAGGATCGCGCCGATCTCGAACTCGCCAATCCCGGGAAACAGCACCGCCGCCGTCAGGATGACGGAGAGCATCACCAGCACCCCCACCACGCCGCCGGTGAAGATGTTCATGGCGCGGCCGTTGGTCCACGGGCCGAGCACGGCTTTGTCGTTACACAACAGCAGTAGAAACACCGTGGCGCTCGGCAGCAGCACACCGGCCAATGACTGCACCGCATTGGTCAGCAGACCGAGCGGTACGCCGGGCGTCAGCACCAGCCCTGCGGCCAGCAGCGTCAGCCCAAAGTAGATCGCGTAGAAGCCCTTGGCTTCGGTCGGCTTGCGATGCAGCGAGTGCCGCACGGCAAACACATCGCCAATCGCATACGCCGTTGACAGCGACACCGCGCACGCGCCGATGATGCTCGCGTCCAGCAACGCAATCGCAAACAGCACGCCCGCCCAGCGGCCCGAATGCGCTTCCAACCCTTTCGCCGTGCCCAGTGCGTCGGTGTAGTTGCCGAACTCGGGCGTGCCGTGGAAGGCCTGCGCGCTGAACGCGATCATCGCTACCGCACCGGCAATCACGAGCACGATGCCGAGCCACAAATCGGCACGCTCATAGCGGATGAAACGCGCCGTGATGCGCTTGTCGATCACGTAGCTCTGCTGGAAGAACAATTGCCACGGCGCCACCGTCGTCCCCACGATGGCGATAATCAGCAGCATCACCTCCGCCAGCGGTGCGCCCGCCGGCAATGCGGGTACGAAGAAGTCGCGCGCCACCTGCCCCATGGGCGGATGCACCATCACGAACACGGGAATCAGCGTGAGGCTGCCTGCCACCAGCGCCAGCGCAAAGCGCTCGAAGCGGCGGAAGTCTCCGGTGGATGCCGCCAGCATCACCAACGCCGCCGCCGCGCATACGCCCCAGTGTCGCGGGATGCCGAGGTACTCCAGCGCGAGGCTGATGCCGATGAACTCCGTCACCAGCGTCAGCGCGTTCACCAGAAACAGATCGATGACGGAAAAGCTGCCCCAGAACTTGCCGAAGCGCGCAAAGATGAGCCGCGCATGGCCGACGCGCGTGACGGCGCCCAGGCGCAGCACCATTTCCTGGTTCACGTAGAGCACGGGAGTGAGCAGCAGCAACGTCCACAGCAGCGTGGTGCCATAGTTCTGCCCGGCCTGCGTGTAGGTGCCGAAGGCGCCGGCATCGTTGTCGCCGACCATGACGATCAGGCCGGGGCCAAGGATGGCGAGCAGCGTCCGCAAGCGCGCGCGCCAGTTGTCGCGAGCGCCGGTGTCATGGTGGGCAATGGTGCCAAGTGCGCCGCGGATGTCGCCCACGTGGGCGTCGTCGAGCGCGGCATGACGTGGTGGTGCGCCGATGCCCGAAGCAAATTGGGTCATGTCGACCTCCGTTTGTATTGTGTTGTTGGATTACCCGCCCTTGGACTACCAATAGGTGCGCGACAGCCGGATGGCTGCGACGGCGTAACCGTGGTTGGAGAGCGACTGGCCGCCGTCTCCGGCATGCTGGTTGGCCGCGACAGACGTCGCTCCGGCACGCTCTGGCGCGCCGGTCCGGGCTTGCACAAACGGCGAGCTGAAAGGCAGTGCAATCGCCGAGAAACGACGGGCTGGGATGTTGAATTTGCGCATAGGTCACTCCTCGCCGCATGGGCGCCATGTGTGGACGCGGCATGCGGCAATCGCCACGACTGCGCGTGGCGTGTTCAAACATTCAAGGAGCGATGCAGACACCGCTGCCTTGCCTGGGCGGCAAGTCAGCAGCAGGGAACAACCGTGCGGCGGACTCGCCTAGTGGGATACCGATGAAGGTGTCGGATAAGGTCGACTCGGACTGTCCATATGGGTCCTCCGTAGGTCTTAGAACTCGGCGTGGGCTCGAACGCCAAAGAACTTGGCGGGCCCGCGGTCTCGGTTGTAGCCGGGGTTCTGGATCAACTGAAAATCGGGGCTGAGTGTGATGCCCTTGACCAGCTGAAAGCTGTAAAACACTTCAAGAATGCGTTCATGGCCGTAGCGCAACGCGCCATCGCCCAAGAATGCACCGCTGCCGCCAGCCGCCAGATACGCACGGTGATCCGGCCCCAGCATGTTCAGCGAAAAGGCCGCGCCAAGCACGTCATTAGGCCGCCCCCACGATGTGCCCGTGAGCAGGCCGCCGAACGACACACTGCGACCGGCCTCCGTAAAAGCATAGGTCTCCGTCTTGTCATCCGACCAGTTCAAACGGGTGAACAGGCCCAGGTTTTCGCCCACCTTTTGCTCGACGGACAAACCCACCCCCACCTTGGCATGCTCGCGGCGCACCAGGCTCAAATCGGGCGCGCCGCCCGCGGCCTGCCCGAGCGCAATTGCATCGTCAAAGCGGCCCATGCGCGCGAAGTTGCGCCACCCAAGCAAGCGCACCTTGCCCTCCTGGCCGAACAGCGTGTAGCCCTTTTCCAGCTCCAGCATGTCGCCGTAATGCTTGAGGAAACGTGTGTCGAGCGGCAAGCCGTTGGACTCCAGTGGCTGCAGAAATCGGCCCGCGCGCACCGCCCAGCCGAGTTCGCTATCGATGTACTCCAGCGCCACGCCCCAGCTATAGCCCCGCGCATCGGCCGCATAGTCGAACGACGGATGCGTCATGAACGACCAGTTCAGGAACTGCGTGCGCGGGTCATGCGCATACTCCACGGCATCGAATACATCGAGCACCGGCAAGTTACCCACGGTCAGCACCACGCGGTGCTTGTCGACTACGTCGGCAAACTGGTTGAAATCGGCGTCGATTTTTTCGCCGCCGTCACCGCTGCCGCCCAGCCCCCACGTCTGGCGCATGAAGACGCGGGCGCGGTACAGCGTCGGATCGCCGCCCGTGACCTTGGCCAACTCCCCGTTCGTCGGGCCGCCCAGGCCATGCAGATCGGAGAACGCCTTGCCCATCACCACTTCCGGGTTGAAGTGGAACTCCGCGCCCTTCCACAGCCGCATGCCCAAGTCCAGCGTCGTGCTGAAGGAATAGCTCGTGGCGCGATCCGACCTCAGGCTGTTGCCGCCACTGTAAGCCGCATTGAACGCGGGCTTAGCCTGCCAGACCCATGTAGATTGGCCATGGAACCCGAATCGATCGCCCAACTCACCGCGGGCGATATGCGGCGCATCTGCAGACGCAGCGGGAGCGAGGGTGTCTTCCGCGCGGGCAGCCTGCGCACAAACCGTCAGCAACGTGATCACAGCCAACAACGCCGGACGGCCAAGCGCAGCAGCGCGTACCAGAACCAGCGGCCGCACCGAAACCCAAACGTATTGCAGCATCGAGAGAAACAGCATGAGACCTCCCCGTTCGTTTCTATGATGAACGTAGGCATGAGCCGACACCGGCCCTCCCAGAAAACCACGCACGCAAACGCGCACGCGGCCACATGGCCGTGTCGGTAAAACCATCGAATTGAGAGAAGCGACTTGCGCGGAGAACCCACACAAGTGCCACTACCCGCCGTGCAATGCGGCTAGGCAGTGGTGAGGCGCGAAAGCGACGCGCCAAGACTGTCTAGCCGTTCAATGTGCGATCGAAGATCGACTAGAACAACTGTCCATGGAGAACATCTCCGTAGCTATGACGGGGCGCAGAGTAGCAAAGTGTGGTTGGAATCGGCAAGCGCTTTTTGGCGGCGCGCGGCCAAAAGAAAACGGCCTCCGCAAGGGAGGCCGTTTCGTGATGCTGGTGCGGCTGCAGGCATGGGATTCATACCTTGCGGGAACCCGCTTCCTTGAGCGGGAAGAGCCGTTGGTGTGCGGAGCGTGTTAGCTGCCCATGGGTAGCTGCGACGACACGCCCGCGCTCCCTCCTCCTTGAACTCTTTTTCCTTCGAGGTCGTTGAGGTTGCGCGCGAAGCTGGTGTGCTCGGGCGCCACGCGTCCGCGCAAGCCGCGCTGCCCGAGCACCGATGCGGTCATCAGGAAGGTCGACGGTCGTTCAAGCCGGCCCGCCCGGTTATCCGATAATAAAAAACCCGATATGTCGCCATGACCATTATCACTTTTACGGCATTATGTCTGGCATCCATTTTTTGCACGGCGCGATCGGCCACCTATCCAAATGGTGGATTGATCTTCATTCCGGCATTCCGCCTTTCTCGCCAGCATCTGGCGGAATAAAACGAATTAAAAAACTTTCAATGGAATTGAAAATCGAGCCATGCCAGACTTGCGCCGCGACCGGTTTTCCGCGAGTGGAACCGCGCCGGCCGATTCCACGGCATGCCAGGCATCTGGCGCCAGTACGGGCTTCTCGGTCGTCCTCAGGGCTTTTCAGATCCTCGTCCTCACACTTGCGCCCCCGGCCCATTCGCGAGCGGTGAATGACGTGCCGCCGAATTGCGCATTCGATGCCGCCTGCCGGCCAGGCGTGTTCGGCCGGATAGTCATTTACCGCCGGGTATTTGATCCGGATTTTGCGCGGGCGCCACACGATAATGGTGACAATATGGCCACAACCCGGTGGCAGGAAGATCTGCTTGCGGACATGAACACGCTATCGTGCACGCGCGAGGCATTCCGGCGCGTGGAGCGCGCGGCGCAAGCGCTTGGCTTCGACCTGTGCGCATACGGTGTGCGCATGCCGCTGCCGCTGTCGCGGCCGCGCACCACCATACTCAGCAATTTCCCATCGGCCTGGCAGGCGCGCTACCAGGAGGCCAACTATCTCGAGCTCGATCCCACGGTGGCGCACGGACGGCGCACGACGGTGCCGCTCGTGTGGTCCGACAGCGTGTTCGCGAACACGCCCGAGTTCTGGGAGGAAGCGCAGGCGGCCGGCTTGCGCGTGGGCTGGTGCCAGTCCTGCTTCGGCGCCGACGGCGTGGGCAGCATGCTCACGTTGGCGCGCAGCGCGGGGCCGGTCTCGGCGAGCGAGCTTGAAAGCCTGGAGCTCAGGATGCGCACGCTCGTCAGCGTGAACCACATGGTGTTTTCGCGCCTGCTCGGCACCAGCTCGTCCGCCGTCCCCCCGGAAAAGCTGTCCCGCCGCGAAACCGAGGTCCTGCGCTGGGCGGCGGACGGCAAGACATCCATCGACATCGCCGACATCCTGCACCTGTCCGTGGACACCGTGAACTTCCACACGAAGAACGCCGTGCGCAAGCTTCACGCGCCGAACAAGACCGGCGCGGTCGTGCGCGCGGCCATGCTCGGTCTGCTGTATCCCTGAACTCACGCCGCGTCGCTCAGGCGCACGTCGGTCACTGAAAGCAGCCGCTGACCGCCGACGAGCGCGCCCGCGGCCTCGACCAGCGCCTGCCGGTGCGCGTCGCTCACCGCAATGCCCGCCTCGGGCAGCTTGCCGGCCAGATACTCGAGCAGCACGGCGTCGTCGAGCCGGTAGTCCGGAACCACGCCGCCGTGCAGGTGCCATGCCAGCGCCGCGCACGCGCAGGCCAGCAGCGTGACATAGCGCTCGCTCAGCTGCATGGCCGTCACCGTGTCCGGCGCGAGCGCAGACTGCGCCATCGCGGCATCACAGTCGGCAAGCCAGGCCCGCACGGCTGTCTCGAGCGCCGACAGCGCCTGCGCCACGGCCGGCGGCATCTCGCGCGACGTTTCGCGCATTGCCTCGCACATCGCGAAGAACGCCGGCAGCAGGCAATCCTCCCCGCCAGCGCCGAGACGCAGGTCGGACTGCGCCGGCCAGCCCTTGCAACTGCCGTCGCGCCACAGCAGCACGGCGGCCTCATCGAGCCAGCCCGCGCCGGGCCCCTCGGCCAGCCGCTCGCGCAGCTTCGTGCAAAGCGCGCGCAGCTGCCCGGCGATCAGGCTCAGGTTGACCTGCGTGCTGCCGTCGAACAGGCTCACGACCTGGCTGTCGCGCATCTGCTTCTGGAACACACCCCACGGATATTCGCTGCGCACGTAGTGACGCGCGCCGAGCACAAGCGCCAGTTCGCGGCCGATCGCCTCGGTCTCGCTCGGTACGTGGAACTTCGCCGCGGCCGACAGCACACTGAGCTCGGCGGGCCGGGCCGTGATCGCGCGGCAGGCCACCTGGGCCACGACGTCGGCGACGAGAATGCCCGCATAGCAGCGGGCGAGCCGCGCCCGCACGGCCGGGATGTCGATCGCGAGCTTGCCGTAGAGCTCGCGCGCGCGCGCGAAGCGGAACGTCAGGCGGAACATCGTATCGACCGCGCCGAGCGAAAAGCCCGCGCACAGCACCCGCGAGATCTGCAGCGTCTTGAGCACGGTCGGCAGCGCGCCTTCGGGGCACGGCAGCAGCGCGTCCGTGCCGCATGGATACGCTTCCAGCCGCAGCCCGCTGATATCCGCGCCGCGGATGCCGAGCGTGCGGATCTTGTCGAGCGGCTGCCACCCCGGCGCCTGCGCGTCATCCGCGCCATCCGGCTGGCGCAACCACAGCAGGCCAAGCCCGGCGCCGCCGTCCTCGCGTTCGACGCGGCACAGCACAGTCAGGCAGGCGCCGCGCGTGGCATTGTTGATGAGCCATTTGGTGCCGTCGGCCACGAAGCCCTGCCCCTGCGCGCGAACCCGAAAGCCCGTGGACAGGATATCGCTGCCATGCTCCTTCTCGGTCAGCGCGAGGCACGCGAGCCGGCCCTCTCTCAGCAACACCGCCGCGTCGCGCTGCTGCGCGGCGCTGCCGGCAAGCCAGACCGGAATGCTGCCGAGGAACGCCTGCCCGAACGCGATCGCCGTGGTGAGATCGCGCCGCGAGATGAGGCGCGACATCAGCATCGCCTCTTCCAGCTCGCGCAGCGCACCGCCGAACGGCTCCGGAATCAGCTGCTCAAAGCAGCCCAGCGCGTGGAGCCGCTCAAGATGCGGCTGCGGAAACGCCTCCTGCTCGTCGAGCGCGAGCGCACTCTCGAAGCAGATCGCCGCTTGTGCCTGCAACGGGCTGCCCAGCGCGGCCTCCAATGCCTCGCCGGACTGTATTGCCTTGGGGTCCATCAAAACTCTCCTTGCATCAGGGGAACGCCTTTTTCGAAAGGCACGGCTTGGGGGAAAGCGCTCATGCCGGTAAGACAAGTACGTGGGCCGTGCCGGCGTCGGCCGCGCACAGCGCGCGCCAGCGGTTGGCGCCGGCCGCCCGCGCCGGCAGCGCGCCACCGTCCGGCCCCGCGCGCCACAGCGGACGATCGGGCGCCTGCCAGCCCGCAAGGTGCAGCGCCTCAGCGAAGCGCGCGAAGCTGCCCTCGCCCATCGCCTTGAAGAGCGCCTCCTTCAGGCACCAGAGATAGGCGCGCGCCGCTTCCGGCGGACCGGACAGCGCTTGCTGGACAACGCGCACCTCGGCGGGCCGCAACAGCGCCTCGAGGCTGCGCGCGCGCAACGCCTCGAAGCCCTCGAGGTCAACCCCAACCGGCATCGCGCCGACGGCCGCCATGGCCAGGCGCCGGCTGTGGGTGATCGACACATAGAGCGGCAGGCCCTGGAACTCGGGGCGCCCTTCCTCGTCGTTGACGATCGGCCACGTGGACGCGGGCGGCGCCGCGCGCGGCGTCACGCGGGCGAGCAACAGGCGCAGCGCGTGCTTGGCGGCAAGGCGTCCACCGAGCCATTCGATACGGCGCTTGCGCAGCGCAAAGCCCTGCAGCCGCGCCAGCTCGCCCGCGTCGAGCCACTCGCTCGCGTGCCAGCGCTCGCAGTCCTGGCCCGGGCAGTCGGCCGCCAGCGCCTCGAGATCGATGCGCCAGCAGCACAGCGCGTTGCCCTGCGCCATGCCGGGCGCCGCGCCGAGGCTCGCCGGCGGCTCAGGTATTGCGCTCAAAGCCCGGCGGCACCGGCATGCCCGCGAGTTGGCTCGCAACGGTCGCCATGCGTCCGAAGCGCTCCTGCAGGCTGCGAAAGAGCGGCAATTGCATGTCGCGCTCGAAGTCCGCCAGGCTGCTCACGTGGACGATCTCGAAGAAGTCGCAGTCCGCACCCTCGGCCGCCTCGTACACGTGGAAGCGCAGCACGCTCGGCAGGTCGCGGCATGCGGCATAGTCGACGTCCCTGACCCAGGCGATGAATTCCTCGCGGTGGGACGGGTCCCGCAAGCGGATGCGGTCGATCAGGATTTGCATGATGTGGTCTCAGTGGCCGGTATCGGATGGCGTATCGGATTGCGCGCGGGCGGGCTCGATCTCGACCGCGCCCGATTCGCCGTCGAGCGACACCCAGTCGCCCGTGCGGATGCGCGCGGTCGCGTTGCCCGTGTTGACAACGCATGGCAGGCCGAACTCGCGGGCGACGATCGAGCTGTGCGAGAGCATCGAGCCCACGTCCGTGACGATGCCGCCGGCCAGCGCGAAGAGCGGTGTCCAAGAGGCATCGGTGAAGCGCGTCACGATGATCTCGCCCTTCTGCAATTCGCCCGCCTGCGCATCGACGTCGTGGATCACGCGCGCCTTCGCGCGCACGCGCCCGCGCGACGTGCCGAGGCCATGCAGCGCGCCTTGCGCGGTGCCGCCTGCCTGCGCGCCACGCGGCCGCGCGCTCGCCTGGCCGAAGAACGTGAGCGGCGGTTCGTCGTCGCGCGCGCGTGCCTCGTGCAGCCGGCGTGCAGCATCGATGCGCGCGCGCGGGAAACACTCGGCCGCGCTCGCGTCGCCGTTCGCGTACGCGCACAGGTCGGCGAAGTCGAGGTACGCGAACTCGCGCTCGTCGTGCAGCACGCCTTCGGCCCCAAGGCGGCGGGCCAGCTCGACGAGCACGCGGCGCACGAGCCAGATCGAGGTGATCATGCTCATGCGCGTCTCCTCGCGCAGCTCGCTGCAGCCGCAATAGAGACGGATCACACGGCGCACCACGGCGCGCTTCCAGGCCGGCAGCCGACGCAGCAGTGCCTCGGTTTCCTCGCCGCCATCGGCCACCTCTTTCGTGGCGGCCAGGCGGTCTTCGACGGTGTTGCCGCGCTCGAGGTAGATCTTGAGGATCTGGAACACGTAGGTCGGATCGTCGATCCAGCGCGGGTGGGAGAGCTCCATCTCCTGCCGTGCGCGCACGCCGTTCTCGCGCAGGAACGGCGCGAGCTCCTCGCGCAGGAAGATGGCGCCCTCGGCGTCGCGGCCCAGCGCCGCATGCAGTTCGCCCGCCGGCAACGCGCGGATCATCGCCTCGACGCGTGGATAGCGCGCCAGCGACTGGCGCAGCGTCCAGATGTCGCGCGCGCTGCGGATCGTACGCAAGTTCGACATATCGCCCTTGAGCCGGTTCTGCAGATGCGTGCCCACGCCCGGCAACCATGCATGACAGAGTTCCTCGAGCAAGCCGTACGTGGCGAACGCGTTGATGTAGAACGGCAGATAGCCGATATGCATCGCGCGGAAGTAGTCGAGCGCGTGCGTCAGTTCTTCGCGCAGCTGGTCGAGGCCCATCGCCGTCAGGTCCTGCGCCGCCGCGCGATCGAACTCGCGATAGCGCGACGCGACCATCCGCGCCGCGCGCGCCTTCGCCCCCGCCAGCTCGCCCAGCGTCTTCCAGACCCAGTACGCGCACGAGCGCAGTCGCGAGCCGTGATGGCGGTCCCCGTACGGATTGCGGTAGCCGGCGACATCCACGTCCTCGCTCGCGAAGCGGGCCAGGAAGGGCCGCTGGTCGAACCCCGCCGGCGTCTGCGAAAGCAGGTACGCCGTATAGGCAACGTTGAGGTAGACGTGGCCCTTGTAGTAACCCATGTACTCGTCAGGATCGCCAAGGTCCAGCAGCCCGATGCCCGTACCGCACGCGCGGTGCACCTTGTACTGGTAATGACGCGCGAACGAGATGCCGAGCGGCGTCATGCGCCCCGTGAAGATCTCGCCGATATCCATGCGCGACCACAGCGCGCGTTGCGCCACATCGGGCGCGGGCTGCCCCTGGTGCGGCGTGGCCGGCTCCGCCACGCTCGTGATCGGCCGGCTTTGCAGCAGCCACGTGGTGTCGCCGTGCTGCGCCCATTCGATGTCCTGCGGCCCACCGAAGAGCACGTTGCAGCGCTGCAGCAGCAGGCCGACCGCGCGGGCGCGCGCGGCGTCCAGCACAGGTGCGTCGCGCAGCGCCGGCGGTACGTCCTGCTCCACGACCCGCGCCGCGCCGGCATCCCACTGCACCGCCGATGCCTTGGTCCGGATTTCCCGCTCCACGACGCCGAGCCCGGCGGCGTCGATCCGGTAGAGGTCCGAGCTCACGCGCCCCGACACCAGTCCCTCGCCGAGCCCATAGCAGGCCTCGACGAGCCAGGCATCGTCGCGCCCGCTCACCGGATCGTGCGCGAACGCGACGCCCGCGCGCTCGGCCGGCACCATCGCCTGCACGACGACCGCCATCGCGAGCGCCTCGCCGGCCGCTGCCGCACCGCGCTCGCGGCGGTACGCCAGTGCGCCGGCGTTCAGCAGCGACGCCCAGCAGTTGCGCACGCTGTCCAGCACGCTGTCGGCGCCGCGCACGTAGAGGAACGTGGCGTACTGGCCCGCGAACGAGTGCGCCACCGAATCCTCGCCGAGCGCCGACGAGCGCACGGCCACCGGCACAGCGCCCAGCGTGGCATGCGCCTGCAGGATCTGTTCCGCCGCGCCCGACGGAAACGCGGCGCGGCGGATGCGCTGCGCGATATCGGCAAGCGCCGCTTCGTCGCCGCGCGCCCATGCCTGCGCCAGATCAAGGTCGTTGTGGGCAAGAAAACGCTCGAAAGCGGCGGCGGGAATGCAGAACCCGGCCGGCACCGGCAGGCCTGCCGCGTGCATGCGGGCAAGACTCCATCCCTTGCCGCCCAGCGCGCCCGCGCCGAGCGCCAGCGCCGTGCCGAAGCCGAGCGCCCAGATGCCATCGGCGGCGGCACCGCCCGCCTCACCCGCCCCACCAGCATCACGCGCGGGCAACGCCTCGCGCGCCGGTTCGTCCGGGCCGTTGTAAGGGCGTGGCAAGGGTTCGAGGGTCAGCGTATCCATGGGGCGCTCCGGTAGAGAAGGTTCGGCAAAAAGGTGTCGCGGCGCGTCACGCAACGCTCGCGAGAAAGGCGTAATAGCTCTCGCCGGGCAGCACGCGCCTGTCCTGCACGTTGGCAAAGCCGTGCTCGCGCAGCAGCCGGGTGAGCGTCTCGCGCTGCGGCAGGCCGTCCTCGGTTTCGGAGAGCGCCCACCACAGATGCAACGCGGCAATCGCGGCGCTGCCACCGCGGCAGCTCGTGGTCAGCAGCAGGCGCCCCCGCGGCCGCAGCAGCGCCCGCACCTTGCGCAGCAGCGCCGCGCGGCGCTCGCCGCTGAAGTAGTAGATGTTGTTGTGCAGCGTGATCAGGTCGAAACGCTCGGACGTCTCGAAGCCGAGGATGTCCGCATGCTCGATCCACAGATCCGCGCCACGGTGCTCGCTCGCGGCAAGGTTGCGCCGGGCCGCGTCGGCGACCTCGGCCTGGTAGTCGAGCGCGACCACGTGCAGCGCGGGTCGCCGCGACAGCATGTAGCCGACGTAGTGGCCCGCGCCGCAGCCGATCTCGAGCACCGAGGCGTCCGTGGCGGGCATCGTCCCGAACGCCCAGTCGATCGCCTCTTCGACGAGCGGCTCGAGAATGCGCGAGGCACGCGCGATCAGGTCGCCGTCTTGGTCGGCCAGCGTATAGGGGCGTGACTCGCGCAGCCGCTGCGGCGCGTGCAGGATCGCGTCGTAGTGGTAGCGGCTGACCTCCTCGAACAGCGCGCCGAGTGTGGCGTTGCCGCTTTGCGCGAGCATCCGCGACAAGCGCCCCCGGAGCCGGTAGCGGCCATCGCGGCGCGCGATCTCGCCCGCCTTGACGCCGCACTCCAGCCACGCTTCCACGGCCGGCAGCTGGCCCGGACCGAGCGCCATGTGGCGCACGATGGCCTCCACGCCGCTCGGCTCGCGCGCCAGCAGCGCAAGCACGCCGTTCGCGCCTGCCGACGTGGCAAACGCACTGCGATAGAGATGATTGGCCTGTCCGCCAAGGCGCAGCATGGCGGGTAGGTTTTTTTCGAAGATCAGCTTGCGCAGCGTGGCCAGGTTCATGGTGTCGTTGTCTGTCGATGGGTGGGGTCAGCCGGGGGCATCGGCGTGCGAGTCAGGCGGAACAATCAGAAGTACCAGTCGAGACCGAGCTGCGCGACGCGCCCCTGGCGCCAGTACTCGCTCGCGACGCCGTCGCGACGCCCGGTGCCCGTGAGCGGCCCGGCCACGCTCGCGCGCAGCACGACGTTGCGCTGCGGCGTGTAGCGCATCGCGAGCGTGAGCTGCTGGCCGCGGTCGGTCAGGTTCACGAACCACAGCCCGTCCACGTGCACGAGCGGATGCGCCTGGTAAGAGATCGAGGCCCCGAGGTACTGCCTGCCTGAGCCGAGCCACGGCAGGTCGGCCTGGCGGTTGACCGGCGTCTGGTGAAAATACTCAAGCGTGCCGATCGTGTTGGGCGCGAGTTTTCGGCTGGCCCCGAGCACCGCGCGGTGGCCCCAGCCGCCGCGCTCGTTGTCCTGTCCGCTGTCCTGCCCGGTGCCCGAGCAGCTGTCCGCGCGGCTGTCGCGGCCGCGGAACGCCAGCGCCTCGCCATACCAGTCCACGTCGGCCACGCCCGTGACGAGCGCGCCCGCCGACGCGAGATCGCAGTTGCGGCGCTGGCCGACAGAGAAGAACGATTTGCTCGTCTCGCCGCCATACTCGATACGCTGCAGCCACTTCGCGCGCGTGGCGCCGCCGCCGTCCTGGCTTCCGCTCACGATGCTCTGCGTGCTCACGCGGTCGGTCACGTAATAGTCGAGCCGCGCCGCGTCCACGCCGGCCTTGTAGAGACGCTCCACGTCGCCGGGGAGAAATGGCGCGTAGGTATCGGCCGGCGACCACAGCCGCGAAAGCGTGAGGCTCACCGGCTGACGCCCGACCGTCACGCGCGCGCGCGCGAAGCTCGCCTGCACATACAGCCAGTCCATGCCCAACGACTGCAGCGACTTGCTGTCGTGCTCGCGCAGCGCGAGGCTGCGGATACGGTCGGCCTGGCCCTGGTTCTCCACGAGCGACTGCATGAGCCATGGCCGCGAGGCGCGCCAGTCTTCTACGTTCACATGCGCGACTCCGCGCAGCGCGCCGTAGGTGGCCTCTGACGTGAGACGCAGCGTCGCCATGCTCGCGTAGCCGGCACGGTCCTCATCGCCCGGCCGGCTCGCGACCGCGCGGTACTGGAACACGCCGCCCCAGTCGATCTCGGGCCGGGCTGGGCGGTCTGCACCGGCACCCTCAGCTGCCCCCTCTGCGGCACCTTTTGCCTCGCCGTTGCCGGAAAGTCCGAGCGCGTCGAGCACCGCTGCATCCTGTTGCGCGGCGGCGGGGCCCATGCCGCCGAGCATGAGCGGCAGCATCACGGCGCCACCGCGCGCGAGCCGGCCCATGATGCTAGGCCAGCGCATCGATCCGCTGCATGGTCTGCGGGGTCTGCTTGTCGGTGACGATGTTGCCGTCGCGCAGTGAGATCACGCGCCGGCCCCGCTCGATGACCTGCGGATCGTGCGAGCTGAACACGAACGTGATGCCCTCCTCTTCGTTCAGGCGCACCATCAGGTCCATCAGGTTCGTGGCCGATTTCGAATCGAGGTTGGCGGTGGGCTCGTCGGCAATCACGAGCCGCGGGCGGCTCGCGATCGCGCGCGCGACCGCCACGCGCTGCTGCTGGCCGCCGCTCAGCTGGTCGGGAAAGCGGTCCGCGAGCTCGCCGAGGCCAAGCTGCCCCAGCACCTCGCGCGACACGCGGCGGCGCTCTGCGGGCGGGCGGCCCTGGAACTCCATGACCATCTCGGTGTTCTCGGCCGCGGTCAGTACGGGCATCAAGTTGTACGCTTGGAACACGAAGCCGATCTCGTCGCGCCGGATGCGCGCGAGCTCGGTCATCGACGCCTGCGACAGTGGCCGCTGGTTGAACGTCAGTTCGCCAGCCGTGGCGGTGTCGAGCAGGCCGATGATGTTCAGCAGCGTCGTCTTGCCGGAGCCGGACGGCCCCGCGATCACGGCGAAGTCGCCATGGCGAATGCTCAGGTTGATGTCGGAGAGCGCGCTGACCGACTGTTGCTTGCGGCGAAAGACCTTGCCGATGCCGCGAAGCTGCACGATGGGCGCGAAGGCGTCTTGCTCAGCCATGTTGACTCGATTGAAGTGGAGAAAGCCGCCCGGCCCGGTAGGCCGGATAGACCGTGACGACGACGGTCAGCAGAAACACGAAGCCCGCGCCGGTGAATAGCTTTTTCGGCTGCAGGTACGAATAGAAGCGGTCCGGCAGCAGCACGCCGCCCGCTTCGAGGCTCGTGCCGAAGATCTCGCGGAAGTTCAGGCCCTCGGTGGCGAAATGCAGATGCGCGCCGTAACCGAGTGCGAGCCCGAGCGCGACGCTGAGCGCCGCGAGATACAGCGCCTCGCGCAGCACCACGCGCGTGACGAGCAACGGACTCGCCCCGAGCGCGAGCATCACGCTGAACTCGCGCGCGCGCTTCATCACCGACATCACGATCGTGTTGAGAATGCCGGCCGCGACGACAATCATGACGATCACCATCAGCAGGTACATGCCGGCGGCGTCTAGCATCACGGCCGAGTACAGTTCGGGCGCCGCCTCGCTCCAGCGGCGCACCTGCAGCGACTGCCCCTTCGCTTCGACGGGCAGCAGTACGCGCAGCGCGGCGGCGGCCGTATCGAGCGCCGCGTCGAGCCCCGACTGGTCGTGCAGGTAGAGCGCGATCTCGCTGACCCCATGGCCCGCACGCGCGAGACGCTGCGCTTGCGCGAGCGGCAGCTCGACCCAGAACGCATCCAGCTCGACCATGCCCGTGTGGAAGATCCCGGCAACGCGGAACGCTGCGCGCGCGAAGTCCTGGCCCGTGGCGGGCTTGACCGTCAGCGTCACACGATCGTCGAGCCCCACGCCGAGCGCGCGAGCGAGGCGCGAGCCGATCACGACGGGCGGCAGCTGGCCGGCGGGGGTGCTCGCCGCGCTCGCGCCCAGCGGCTCGCCCTGCACGATGGCCTTGTGGTCCGCGATGCCCGACACCTGCGTCTCGAGCCCGGGCACCACGCCAGACGCGGTGACAGCCACCGTATTGCCGCCCGACTGCGCCATCGCGTTCAGGCGCAGGCGCGGCACCGCGTGGCTCGCCTGCGGCAGCTTCGCGCGCAGGCGCGCGGCCAGGTCCTCGCCATTCGCGACGAGCCGGTCCAGGCCCGGGTTGTCGGCATAGCCGCGCTCGGACACCAGCAGATGGCCGAGGCCCATGCGCACGCCAACGTCGATCATCGCTTTGTGCCCGCCCTCCGAGAGCCCCTGGAAAATCGTCATCAACGCGACGGTGGCGACGACAATCAGGGCCGTCAGCACGCTGCGGCGGCGGTTGCGCAGCAGGTTGCGCAGCGCGAGTCTGTGTTCCATGGTCATTTGACGGACAGTCCTTGGGCGGCGGGAATGCGCGTGGCCACCGCGGCCGGTACCAGCGCCGCCAGCAGGTTGATGAAGAACAGGCACACGAGCGGGATCAGCGCGCTCTCCGGCGACAGGCTCGCGCGCAGCACCGGCGCAACGCTCACGCCCGACATCGAGAACTCGCCGAACGCCGACACATCCAGGCCGTGCGTATGCAGCCATCCCTGCGCGACGTAGCCGAGCCCAAGCCCGGCCAGGCACGCCAGGGCCGTGAGCCAGAAGGTCTCCAGCATCACGAGGCCCATGATGTGGCGCGGCGCCTGGCCGAGCGCCTTGAGCAGGCTGATTTCGTGCTGGCGCTCAAGCACGCCAACAAGCATCGTGTTGAGCACGCCGATGCCGGCGACGAGGAACACGATGAACACGAGCGTGCCCATCAGCGCCCGGTTGGATGCGATCAGCGCCATGATGTCCGGCCGCAGCTGCGACCACGCCTGCACGAGCTGCGGCGCACCGCCCGGGGCCGACAGCGCGCGCTCGAGCGTGGCGGCCACGTCGACCGCATCGCGCGGATCGCGCACGCGGATCGCAATTTCGTGCGCCTGCGCTTCGAGCAGCAGCATCTTCTGAAGATCGTCCGCCTGCATCAGCACGCGCGAGCGGTCCGTGGCATCGAGTCCCGATCGCGAGATGCCGACGACTTCGAGATCGAGCGTCGACTGCGCACCGAGCGTGTTCTCGTAGAGCAGGCTCACACGATCGCCGGGTTCCACGTCGAGGTTGTTCGCGAGCTTGCTGCCGAGCACCACGCCGGGCGGCCGCTCGGGGCGCGGCGCCAGCTGTTCAGCGATCGCGGCCGACGCGTTTGCGCGGCGCACGGCGTTGGCGTCCGCGGCTCGACGCGTGCCATGCTCCAGGCGCGCGAACGCGTCATCCACCGCGGCCTCGGTCAGGCGCCGGTCCTGCTCGGCCTGTGCGACCGACAGCGGCTTCGCGGTTTTCCACGGCGTGGGCTGCTCGGGCACGAACGCGCCGCGTTCGAGCGTGCGGTGGATCGTGGTGACCACGCGCTCGGCGGCGGGGTCGATGCCCATCAGCTGCACGCCGCTCGAGCGCTGGCCGTGGCTCAGGTAGCCCCACGCGTACAGCCGCCTGGCGGCCTGCTCGACCTGCGGCGGCTCGCGCAGCCGCGCGAGGTCGTCGGCGCCGGCCGGTACCGTCTTGAGCACCTGGCGCGTGGCAAGGTAGTCGGGATGATGGACCTGGATATGGCCAACCTCGCCGTCGACGGTGCCACGGATCAGGTCCAGGCTCAGGCCGTCCATGATGCCGAGCGTGGCCATGCACAGCGACATGGCCAGCGCGATGCCGGCACCGGCGACAATGCTGCGCTTGCGGTTGCGGCGCAGGTTCCGCCACGCCATCTTGAAAGTGGAGCTCGTCATCGGGCGTCTTCAGCGGAACGCGCGCTCGGTGAATTCGTCGGCCTTGAGGTCGAGGCCGAAGCGAATGCGCTTGTAGTCGATGCGGGTGTACTCGCCGGGCTGGTCGAGCACGTTCATGGTCAGGCGCGTCGGCACGGCCTTGCCGTCCATCACGCGCACATCCTCATAGACGAGCGCGCGCACGGGCTTGTCGTCCCCCGCGCGCCGGAAGTACTCCACGCGCTGCGGATAGGCCTGGCCGTCGGCGCCCACATAGAGCCGGTAGAGCACCTTGCCCCACGAGACCGGCGCCGTCGGCAGCGGCGAGAGCGAGATCGTGTAGTCGTCCACGGGCTGGCCCGCGGCGTCCTTCCCCGCCGCGCCGGCAACGAGCACATAGCTGTAATGGCGCGAGAGATCGGTCTCTCGCATGAGGTCGTCGTTGGTGAAGTGGCTGCCCATCCAGTTGTCGCCGAGCATCGAGTTGCCCATCACCGTGATGCGGTTCGTGCGCGGATCGTAGAAGCTGATCTTGTCGCCGACCTTGAGCGTGGCGTTGTCGCGCCACAGCGCGGGGCCAAGCATGCGCAGCAGCACCTTCGAAGCAGGGTTGCGGTCGTCCGTCATCACCATCAGGTCGTACTCGCGCTCAAAGCTCGTCTTCTTGATCTTCATGCTCATGACGGCGGCCGAGGTTTGGCCGCGCAGGATGTGCTCGGCGCCGTGGATCCACTGCGCGAGCATCTGCGTGTCGGGCTGCATACCGGGCTGGACGCGCGCGGGCGCAGCTGCCTGCGAGGACGAGGGTGGCTGGGCGGCGGAGGCCACGACGGGCGCGGCGCATGCGAGGCACACGGCCACAAGGCCGAGGGTTAGGATCGATGTCTGAGGCATGGGCATTCCGGTCATTGCGTAAGAACAGGGGCGTCCGCTGCCGGCGGCGGCGAACAGAACAGCGCGGGCGCGCGCCGGTAGCGGCGGCTCGGGCCGCTCGCCTGCAGCGGCGTGCCCACACGGGCGATGAACAGCAGCGGCTCTTCGCAGCCGAGCAACCGGCCGAGCGCCGCGCGCAGGTCTGGGTGCTGCAGCGCGACCGAGAGCGGATGCAGGCTGAGTCCGTGCTCGGTGGCGGCGAGCCACAGGCGAACGATGGCCTCACCCGCGAGCACGTCGCGGCTCGCGAGCCGGCTGTTCGGCGCCGCGCTCAGCACCACCACGGCCGGACTGCCGCGAATCAGACGTTCGAGATGCACGCCGATGCGCGCCGACGCGCCCACGGGACCGAACGCCGCGAGCAGCGCCGGATGCAGCAGCACGCGATGCAGCTGGCGGCGCCACGCGGGCATCGGGCCAAACAGGCTCTGGATGTTGATGCCGATGCCGTCCGGCACCGACTGTGCGTCGCTGAACACGAGGTGGCGATACGTCTCGCGCCACGCGGCCCGATGCACGAAGTCGCGCGCTGCGTGACGCCGGTAGAACTCGCACAGGCGCTCGTAGCGCTTGCCCGACTGCACCACGCGCCAGCGCAGGCCGTCCGCCGCGCCCCCGAGGCTGTGCGGCAGCAGGTTGCAGCGTGCGAGCGCGTAGAGATCGAACGTGCCGCCGTATTCCCCACGATCGGTGTGGCGGCGGCGCAGGGCTGCAGCGAGCCGCGCCAGCTGCGGGGATACCCGCCCGGACTGGAAGCCGCCGAGGTCGATGCGGACAAGCGGCGACAGGCTGCCGCCCGGCACATCGCGAGGCGCGGGCAACAATGCCGCTTCCGCCTGCCAGCCAGCGAGGCGCAGCAGGTTCAGCAGGATCGCTGCAAAGCCGCCGGCGCTGATCGACATCTCCGTGTGCAGCGCGGGCAGCGCGTCCAGCGCACGGCGCCGGTCGATGCTGATCACCAGCCGGCGCGGCGCATCGGGCCCGCTCACGGGACGTCCTTCGGCATCCAGCAGGCTCACGTGCCACGGCTGGCAATTGTGCGACGACGGTGCCAGCGCGGCGAGCGCCAGCAGATCGGCAAGCGATGCCGGCGGGGGCGGCGTGCGCTTATCCGGCGTATGCGCCTGCGCGTCGCTCATTGTTTCTGCACCAGCTCGAAGCCATGCAGACGCGCGAGTGCGCCGATCTCGCGCACCTGCGCGGTCGTGATGGCCGCCTTGCTGAAGTCGCGCCGCACGCCCGCGAGCCCGAGCAGCAGCGTCTCGCCGGCACACGCATAGACCTTGCCCGGCGCGAGCCGCATGCCGGGCAGGCCGAAGTCCGGCGCCATCGGCAGGTTGACAATGCCGCCACGGATCACGCGCACGTTGTCATGCACGGCGAGCGACGCCGCGTCGACGTCGCCGGGCACCGCCACGTCGCAGACGAGCACCGGTCGGTCGGTGGCGAAGCACGCGGCATCGAGCACCGCGTGCGCGCTGTTCGATGCGCTCACGACGATGTCCGCGAGCCGGCACAGCTCCACGGCGTCACCTAGGCGGATCAGTCCTTCGTCCAGCAGCCATGCGGCGAGCGACTCGGCGTCGGGCGGCGACTCACCGTCCCATGCGCGCCGCACGCGGACCATCAGCTCGCCTTCGCCAGCCTGGTGGTCCGCGGTATCCACCACGCCCCAGGGGCTGCGCAGCGCTTCGCGCAATTCGGCGGCCACCGCCGTGGCGGCGGCGCGCAGCCGTCCAAGCGAGCCCGGGCGGCCAAGCAACAGCAAGCTGCCGCACTCGCGCGCGAGCAAGGCCGCGTGCGTCTGCCCAATATTGCCGGCCGCGCCGACCACGGCCACGTGCGCGGATGCGAGCCGGATGTTCGACGCGCGCGCGGCGTCGCGCAGCGCGGACATGCTCGTGGCCACGGTCAGCGCGTTGCCCGTGGTCACCGCCGGGTGATCGTGGTCGAAGTCCGTGCAGTTGGCCGTGACGATCGACGTATAGCCACCGAATCCCACGAGGCTGCAACCGTCCTCGCGCGCCTGCCGGTACGCGTGATGGACCTGCGCGCGGATCTGCCCGGACTTGTTGAAGCGCATGTCCTGCTCGATGGCCTCGGCGTCCATCAGGATCGCGTAGAGCAGCAGTTCCACCTCGTGCCCGAGCGCCGAGCGCACGCGGCGGCGGGCCACGCGCTGCGGCTCAAGCGCGCGCTGCATGTGTCCGCGCAGCTCGCCGAGCTGGTCGTCGGAGAGCGCCGCCACGGCGGGGTCCCACGCGCGCATGCTTTCCGTATCGACCAGGTGCGCGATGAAGCCAACACGCTCGCAGGCGTTCGTGGCGGCAGCGGCACCGGCTTGCGACGCGGCTGCGTCGGTCCATGCGGCCGCTGCGCGGGCGTCGGCGTCGGCCTCGGTCTCACCGGGCCCCGACAAGTGGCGCAGCAACGTGGCGGCATCGCCCGCGTCGAGCACCGCGCACAGCTGGTCGAGCGCCTCGCAAACGCGCCCGACCTCGGCGCTGCCGAGATACGCAGACGGCTGCAGCCTCAGCACACGACGGCGCCCGAGCGACGGCAGCACGCGCACGCGATGGCGATGCAGCAGGTAGCCCGCGGCGAGCATGCCGAGCATCTGCTGCTGCGCGAGGCTCGAGAGCACGGCCGACGGGTGATCGGCATAGTCCTGCAGTTCGATCCCCAGCATGCAGCCGCGGCCGCGCACGTCGGCGATCACGCGCGGCCAGCGCTTTTGCAGCGCGCGCAGCTCGCCGAGCAGCGCCTGTCCGAGCTGCGCGCTGCGGCCGGCCAGGTCGTCGCGCTCGATGATTTCCAGGCTGCGCTTCGCGATCATCGAAGACATGTCGTCCTCGGCGAAGGTCGAGCTGTGCAGCATGCTGAATTCGGCGTAGTAGAGGTCCTTGCGCACGGCGAGCGCCGAGATCTTGGCCAGTCCGCCGCCGAGCGACTTGGCAAACGTCAGGTAGTCGGCCGGCAGCTCGCAAGCGAGACTCTCCACCGCGTGCCCGGTCCGGCCGAGCCCGCACTGGATCTCGTCTGCGATCAGCGCCACCTGCGGATGACGCGCGCGCAACTCGCGTAGCAGCGTCTTGTCGGCGGCCCCGAGTTCGAGCACGCCGCCCTCGCCGCGCAACGGTTCGTAGATCACAGCCGCGAGCGTCGGCGTCGTGCAACGGACGAGCCGCAACGGCGCAAACTCGAAGCGGAAGTACGCGAGGCTGCGGCGCTCCACCTCCTTCAGAAAGTCCTGCGGCGACTCGATGAAGACCGCCGCGCCGTGATTGCGGATAAACGGCAGGCGCGCGTCGCGGTTCCAGGTATGCGCGAGCGAGCCCATGGTCTTGCCGTGAAACGCGCGCGGAAAGGCCGCGATCACGGGCTGCGCGTTGAACGCCTGCTGGTTGGCGGCCGCCACGGCGCCCAGCAGATCGTCCAGTCCTTCCAGCGGCTCCTGGCCCAGCAGGCGCTCGCAATCATGCAGGAACGCCGCCTCGATGCGCACCTCGCCGCGCTCGAGCCGCGTCAGCAGCTCGCGCACGTTGGCGTTGCACGCATCGGCGAGCGCGCCCACGCGCTGCCCGAACGCGTAGCGCGCGTGCTTGAGCGCGGCCTCCACGGCCTCGGTGCCCGTGCTATAGAGCGCGACGCTGAAGTCCGTGCCGGTATGCCGGTGCAGGTAGTCGGCCAGCGCTTCCTTGAGGTCGAGCGAGCGCTGTCGGCACGAGCCCTGCGCGAGGAACGGCCGCCGGTGTGCGATGCAGTCCTGCTGCACCGCCGTGATCTCGGGGTGATAGTGGCCGAGCAGCGATGCGCCGAACCCGCCGACCATGTCGAGCACCGGCACTTCCTCATCGTCCTCGTCGCGCATGTAGAGGTAGTCGCCCTCGGCGCGCGTGTACTCCACGTACACGCCCGCGGCAGCGAGCAGGTCTTCCTTGCCGAGCCCGGCTTGTCCCACGCTGGCTTGCGTCTTCATGATGCTTGTCCTGCCGATGATTGGAGTGCGCGGCCGAGCTGCCGCAGTAGTTGATCCTTGAGCACCTCGTTGCCGCCCGAGAACAGCGTCGACGGCAGCGCGTTGCGCAACTGCCGCTCGATGTCGCCCTCGATCACGCCGCTCGCGCCATGGATATGCAGGGCGTCCAGGCCATTCTTCACGCTTGCCTCGGACACCAGCAGCTTGGCGATAGCCGCCGTATCCTGCGCGGGCAGTTTCTCGTCCAGCTTCCATGCCGCGTGCAGGCACGCGAGACGCGCGCTTTCGAGCCGCACGTGCATGTCCGCGATCCGGTGCGCGAGCGCTTGATGGGCAACGAGCGGTTGGCCGAACTGCACGCGCGTACGCGCGTGCTGCCACGTGTGGCGCAACTGCCGCCGCATCGCACCGAGGTAGATCGCGAACAGGCAGCTGCGCTCCCATTCCATGCTGGCCTGGAAGATCGGGCCGCCCGAGCCTTCCGCGCCGATCCGCTGCGAGGCGGCCACCCACGTGCCGTCGAAGCGGATGTCGCCCATCGCCGTGGTGCGCAGGCCGACCTTCTCGTGCGGCTTCGCGCTGATCTGCACGCCGACGCTGCGGCTGTCGAGCACGAATGCGCTGTAGTCGAGAAAGCCGCCGCTATTGCCAGTGCGCGCGTGCACGACAATGAAGTCGCACACGGGCGCGTTGGTGATGTAGCGCTTCTCGCCGTGCAGCCGGTAGCCGTCGCCTTCGCGCCTGGCGGTACATTGCATCGCGCTGATATCGGAGCCGGCCTGCGCCTCGGTGATCGCGTGCGCGCCGATCCGGCCTTCCTCCACGATGGCCGTCAGCCAGCGCTCGCGCAGGGCGGCGTCGCCGAACGCCGCCAGCGGATGCACGCATGCGCACAGGTGCGCGGCGAGCGCGAACAGCAGCCCCGTGTCCTCGCAATGCTCGGAGAGCGCTTCGAGCGCGTAGACAAGATCGAGCGCGCCGTAACCCGCGCCGCCCTGGGCGGACGGTACCGTCAGCGCATGCACGCGCTGCGACGCCAGCATCTTCCAGCGCTCGGTGCAGAAGCGGCCCTCGCGGTCGCGCGCGGCGAGTCCGGAATCGTGCAGGTCGCGCCCGAGGGCGGCCATGCGCACGGCGATGTCCCGGTGTCGGGCACTGGTGGAAAAGTCCATGGATTCAGGTTCAGGTCCTGCTCTCTTCGAGCAATACGTGGTAATTGACGCCGCCCGTGCCGAATGCATTGACGGCGGCGCGGCGGGTCGCCGGGCCGGCTGGCCAGTCCGCGGCCTGCGCGAGCGGATCGAAGCCGTGCTCGGCCAGCCGCAGGCCGGCCTTGACCGGCGCGCCGAAATAGTTGGCGGGCATCGACCCGGCGCGCAGCGCGAGCACCGTCTTGATGACCCCCGCGATGCCCGCGGCCGCGAAGCAATGACCAAAGCGCGACTTCAGTGCCCCCAGGCGAAGCGGCCGCGTGCGCGGGCCGTAGACCTGCGCGAGCGAGCTGATCTCGACCTCGTCGCCGATCAGCGTGCCGGTGCCGTGGGTCTCGACGAAGTCCACGGCATCGGGGCCGAATTCGACCTGCTCGAATGCACGCCGCATCGACTTGACCTGCCCGTCCGCGTTTGGCGCCACCATCGACTTGCTCTGTGTGCACGACGCCGAGGCACGGATCAGCGCCAGTACGGGCAGCCCCCAACGCGCTGCGTCTTCGCCGGCACACAGCACGAGCACGCCTGCGCCGTCGCCGGGCGTGAAGCCCGTGGCAGCCTCGGTGAAACTCGCGATGAGGCCCGTGGCAAGCATCCGTTGCGACGCGCAGAGCACGAGATCGGCGGTGTTGACCGGGGTTTCCACGCCCGCCACCACGGCGATCCGGCAGCGTCCGCTGCGCAGGCTGTTCACGGCCAGGTCTAGCGCCGCAAGCGAGCCCGCACACGCGGCCTCGACGGCAACGCAGCGCGCCGGGGCTTGCAGCATGCCGGCCAGCGCGCGGCTGATGCCACTGGCGCTCAAGGCATCCCATGCGGCAGTGGCGGGTTGCTCGTGGTGCGCCTGCTCGCGCAGTTTTGCCACGGCGGCGGCCTCGTCCATGCCGAATTCGCGCGCCAGCGCCGCGAGCGCGGCCTCGATGCGCGGCAATTCATGGCGCACCGCAACGCGGCGCAGCGGCGCCGGGGTAAGGTTCGAGGCGGTGACGACGAGCACCGGGCCCGCCTCGCCGGCCAGCCCTTGCGGCAGGCTGCCGATGGCCTCCCGGCCGGCCGCGCACGCGAGATCGAACGCCTGCGCGCGCGATGGTTCCGCAGGCTCGCAGTAGCTCGCCTGATCGATGTAGTAGCTGAGCGGCGCCTGGGGATCGGCGCTGTAGTAGGCCGCATGGCCCGGGCGCGTGGCCGGGAGCGGACGGAAGCGGTGCGTGGGGGCGCGCAGTGCCTCCCAGTAGTCCGCCATGTCCCGGCCGTCGCCAAAGCGCGTGCCCATCGCGACGACCGCAACGGGGGCAACGGGTGCCGGCATGGCGTCGTCGTACGGACGCTTCGCCTCGTGCGCCGCGTTCGCCACGTTTGCCGCGCGCAGGTCAATCCGGTATGGGTTTCCGTCCGTTGCCGCACCCCGCACCGTCACGCTCAGTCCGTCCGGCGCGACCGGCGGCGTGCAGGATGGCCCGCCGCGCTGCTGGAACAGCGCGGCCTGCAGCAGCGCCGTCAGCGGCTGCATCGCATAGCCGTAGCCACACGCCTGATGCGCCGGCACGACCACGTCCGGCGCCGCCTCACCAGCAACGGGGTCCACACCGTCGAGCACCTGCACCCGTACCGGCGCTGGCGGCCCGCCACCGACGTTGCCATCGAGGCCGATCGCATCGATGCATGCGATGGCGCGCGCACCGGCAAGATCGGCATCCTGCAACACGAGCGCGCAGGCGCCTTCGCACAGCGCATCCGCGAGTGGCGCAGGCAGGCGCTCGCGCAGCAATGCCTCGAGCGACGGCGAGGCCAGGCTCTGGGCACCGAGCAGCAGCACCGTCTGAGCGCGGCCGGTGGCGATCGCATCCCAGGCGGCGAGCAGTCCCTCGATGGCGCTGCGCTCTTGTGCTTCAAGCGCGAGCGCCCGGCCACGCAGCCGAAAGTGCGACGCCACGCGCGCCGGCATGGTGCTCGCCATCTCGCCAACCTTGTCGTGGCTGGTGGCACGGAACAGCGCGTCGAGCTTGCGCTTCCACGCCGCACGCGCCCGCTCGGCATCGGCACCGCCACCAGCATTGGCCCAGACCGGCTCTGCCCACGCGACCGCGGCAATGCGCGCGTAGTTCTCGTACTGCCGGTTCATGCCGAGCGCGTGGCAGAAAATCACGTCTGTGCGCTCGCGATCGATCGCATCGGCATCGAGCCCGGCCTGCGCCAGCGCATCGCGCGACAGCGCCAGCAGATCGAGCTGCACGTCGTTGATGGAATGGCGGTAGATCGGCGGAATGCCGAAGGCGCCCGGATCGGCCGACGATGGCCCAAGCCGGCGCGACGACATGGGCCCCTGCGGCCCCCGCATGCACTGCCACAGCGCCTCGATACCGTCCGCACGCGGATAGCGGCAGGCCATGCCGGTAATCGCCAGTGCGGTGCACGCAAGCGTGGCGGCGTTCATTGCCCGCCTTCCTGCGACAGTCCCCGCTGCAGCGCGCGATAGTCGATCTTGCCGTTGGGCGTGCGCGGCAGCGCGTCGCGTTGCGCGATGTGGTTCGGAATCATGTAGGCCGGCAGCAGGTCCGCGCAGAAGCGCCGTAGCGCGAGCGGCGCGACGGCCTCGCCCGTGCCGCGCGGCACGTACCAGGCGAAGAGGCGCGCGGCCGCGCCCGGCTCGTCCGCATGGGCGAGCACTGCTACCTCATGCACGGACGGGTGACGTGCGAGCGCGGCTTCGATCTCGCCGAGCTCCACGCGATAACCGCTGAGCTTGAGCATGCGGTCCTTGCGGCCACGGTAGACGAGCACGCCATCGACGATCTCGCCGTGGTCGCCGGTCGCATGCATGCCCGCGCGGTGGTTGGCCGTATTGGGATCGGTGTCGCGCCGCCAGTAGCCGGGCGTGACGCACGCACCGCGTACCCAGATCTCGCCGATCTCGCCGGGGGCGGTCACCGGCTGCCCGTTGTCGTCGCGCAGCCAAACCTCGGTCGCGCGGATCGGCGTGCCGACCGGCAGCGGCGCGTCGTCGTGGAGGTCGGCCTCCGTGACGCGGTGGTACAGGCAGACGTTCGTCTCGGTCGGCCCGTAGAAGTTGTAGAACGCGCAGGCGGCCGGCAGCTGCGCCGCCATCGCGCGCAGCTGCGGCTTGGGCATGACCTCGCCCGCGAACACGACATTGCGTAGCGCGCACGGCGCGATGCCGCGCCACGCGTCCGCCCGGTTGAGCAGCGCGAGCATCGACGGCACGCTGTACATCGTGGTGATGCCGTACCGCGCGATCAGCCCGGCCACCTGCGCTACCTGGCGCGTCTGCGCTTCGCTGGTCACGTAGAGCGCCGCCCCCGCCCGCAGGCTCGCGAAGAGATCGAACGTGCTGAGGTCGAAGTTGAAGCTCGCGAAGTTCAGCAGGCGGTCGGCGGCCGTAAGGCCGAGCGTGTCCGCGCTCCATCCAACGAAGTTCGCGAGGTTGCGGTGACTGAGTTGCACGCCCTTGGGCAGGCCCGTGGAGCCGGACGTGTACAGCATGGCCGCCACGTCGTCGTCCTCGCACGGGACGGCGACGGCCGCGGGGTGATCCGCCTCGTCGCGCAGGTCCGCCAGGTCCGCGAGGTCCGCCCTGAGCTGCAGCACGAGACCGCGCGCGGCGCTCATGGCGTGCGGCGGGATCTCGAGCGGCGCATCGTCGACGACGAGCAGGCGCGAGAGCGGTGCCGTTACGGTATGGGAGAGCCAGCGCGCCGCGTGCGCACTGTCGGTGATCAGCACCGTGGCACCCGCATCGCCGACGATCGTGTCCGCGCGCTCCACGGGCTGCGCGCCGTCGAGCGGCACGTAGCGGTTGCCGGCAAAGAGCGCCGCGAGGATCGCCAGCGCGTAGCCGTTGCTTTTGTCCATCCAGATCGCCACGGGCTCGCCCGGCGCCGGCAGCAAGCCGCTCGCGGCCAGCCGCGCGACCCAGCGCGCGGCCTCGCCATAGCGCACGCCCGCGCCGCCGAGCAGAAACGGCGCGTCGGGGCGCTCGCCAGCGTGGCGTAGCAGCGCGTGATGCACGAAGCGGTCGGGATCGGGCGCGGTCATGGCCGTCGCGATGCGTAGGGCGGTCATTGCGGGAGCAGGCCGTTCTCGTGTGCGGATTCCGTGAGGATCCCGATCGCTTCATCCAGGTCCGCGCGCGTGTGCGATTCGAGCACGCTGATGCGCAGGCGCGCGTCGCCGACCGCCACGCCCGGGAACACGACGGTCTGGCAGAACATGCCACGCCGGCGTACGGAGCGGCCCATCGCCATCGCGCGGCGCTCGTCGCCGATCACGATCGGCACGATCGCGCTCGCCGAGTGCTCGGTGTCGAAGCCGAGCGCGTCCAGCGACGCCTTGAGATAGCGGACGTTGTCCCACAGCCGTGTAAGCCGTTGCGGCTCGGCCTCGAGCACATCCAGCGCCGCGATCAAGCCCGCGGCGATGGCTGCGGGAATCGTCGCCGCGAAGACGTAGGCGTTGGCGTAGAAGCGCAGGTAGTCGATCACCTCCTTGTCGCCGACAACGAAGCCGCCCTGCCCCCCGAGCGCCTTGCTCATCGTGCCGACCTCGAGATCGACGGCGCCCTTCATGCCGAAATGCTCGGCCGTGCCCGATCCCGTGGCGCCGAGCACGCCGGTTGAGTGCGCGTCGTCGATCAGTAGCCTGGCGCCGTACTTGCGCGCAAGCGCCGCGATGCCGGGCAGGTCGACCACGTCGCCATGCATGCTGAAGACGCCATCGGCCACGATGAGCCGGCCGCCCGGGCGGTCGTCGCAGCGCTGCAGCACGGCCTCGAGCGCCTCCATGTCGTTGTGCGCGTAGATCTTGCGCGCGGCGCCGGACAGCTTGCAGCCGTCCTGGATGCTCATATGGTTGTACGCGTCGGTGACCGCGACATCGTTGGCGCCGAGCAGCGCGGAGATCGTGCCAAGGTTGGCCGAGTAGCCGGACGGGAACACGATGCAGTCCTCGCGGCCCTTAAAGCGCGCGAGGCGCTGCTCGAGTTGCAGGTGCAGGTCCGTGGTGCCGCCGATCAACCGGCTGCCGGTGTTGGTGGCGCCATATTCGCGCACGGCTTGCGCCATCGCGTCCAGCACGCGCGGATCGTTGGCGAGACTCAGGTAGTTGTTGGAGGCGAACAGCAGGAACTCGCGCTCGCGGCCCGCCAGGCGGTCGAAGATGCGCGCGCGGTTCGTACAGAGGCCGCTCGACGCCATGCCGTACCAGAATTCGCCGGCCGTCTCGCGCTCGCGCAGGAAGCGTCCGAAGCGGCGTGTCTTGGCAAAGAGGTCGGACTCGCCCGAGGCGATGAAGTCGCGCATCGTGAGGCTCGCCGTCTCCGGTGCATGACCGTTGCACGCCTGCGGCTGCGCGGCATCCACGTGCGCGCCGTTGGTTTCGCGCGGGGCAGGCGCCGCCGCGTCGAGCTCGAACGCGGCGAACCCGTGCAGCAGCGCACCGAGCGTGTCGAACTGGTCCGCGCTGACATGGCCAGCGCCGCGGAACACTTTCTTCAGGTCGGCGACGATCTCGGCCAGCATGATCGAGTCGATGCCAAGTTCCTCCTGCAGCAGCGCATCGGGATCGAGATCGGACTCGGCATACTGCGAGTGCGTGCGCACCACATCGCGCACCACGGCGGCTTTGCGGTCGCTATCAAGCAATTCGGCGTTATTCATGGGGCCTTTCGCGGATCGGTGGTGACGTCAATCGACGATGACGGGGGCCGGCACGGCCGTCTCGACGACGGGGCGGATGACGGCGTGTCCGGTATTCGTGCGCATCGCATCGCGGGTCAGGCTGTCGCGCATCTTCAGGTAGTAGGCGTTGACCTTGTCGAGCGGAATCAGCTTGTTGGCCTGCAGGTGCGAGATGCGAGGTTCCTGGCCGCGGATCGCCTTCATGTCCTTGGCCTGCTGGATGTATCGCTCCATGCGGCACATGAGCCAGGGCCGCACGCGGCGCCACCCAGGAATCGGCAGCGGCTTGATCATCGGCAGCAGCAGGTCGCGCTTGGGTTCCTGGTAGCAGACGCAGACCCAGCAGTTGTCGTCGTCCACGGGCGTGGCGATCAGGTACACGTCGAACACGTCGTTACGGATCTGCACCATGTTCGGCATCTGCACGTCCACGCCGATGCGCCAGCCGCGCTTCCACGGCAGCATCGCGTGCAGCGTCTCCTCCGCCGTGCGTTCGTCGTCCGCGCGCAGCACGAAGTTGCTGCTGATCAGCGTGCCGTTGACCTCGCAGCGGAAGTCGTCGATGCGGCCCCCCTTCGGGTCCCAGATGTTGAGGGCGGAGCCCTTGTGCACGAACGGCACGTGATAGACCTCGCACACGCTCTCCACGTAGCGCGTGTAGTGCACGGGCGCCTCCCAGCCGTAGCGGGACGTGAAACCCTTGTACTGGCTGAAGTTCTCGAACATCGGCACCTCGGGCAACGCCTGCGGGTCTTCAGCGGTGCCAGTCCAGAACCAGATCAGCCCGTGCTGCTCGCGCAGCGTATAGGCGCGCACGCACATCGCCTTGGGCACCGTGCCGTTGCGGCCCAGCACCGGCATGTGCACGCACTTACCCTGCTGATTGAACTGGAAGCCGTGGTAGGGGCAGGCGATGAGATCGCCGTGCTGCTTGCCATGGGAGAGCGGAATGCCCTTGTGCGGGCAGCGGTCGTCCAGGCAGACCGCCTTGCCGCTGGTGTCGCGATAGACCACCAGACGCTTCGAGAAGCGGGTGATGCCGACGGGCTTCTTGCGCACGTCCTCGCTGCGCAGGATGGCGTACCACTGGTTTGGGATCATTGGATGACCTCGACAGGTTGAAGGCCGGCCTGCAGGCGCCCGACCAGGTGCGCGAGCATCGAGACGTTCGCGAAGTTGTCCGGATGGACCTCCGTGACCGGGATGGCGATATCGAACCGGCGGTGAACGAAGTCGACCACGTCGAACAGCGCGGCCGAGTCCAGGATGTTGAGTTCCAGCAGCGGCGTGTCGGCAGCGATGCGTGTGCCGTCGCCGAGAAAGCTGTCGCTGATGAACGCGATCAGCGCCGCGCACACGTTGTCAGGCGATGCCATGGCAGACTCCCTGCGAGGTTTGCGAGGTTTGCGAGTTTTGCGAGGTTTGCTTCAGGTGCCAGAGCCGGTGAACCTCGCGTGCGAGCAGCTCTGGCGTGTTGTGGAGGTAGAGCGAATCGGGAGCCACGCCGATGCCGTGCGTCTGGTCGAGTTCAGAGAGGATCTCGAGCGAGGCGACCGAATCGAGCGCGAGCGCCGCAAAGCTGTCGTCGGGCCGGATCTGCGCGGGGTCTGAGCGCGTGATGCGGCCGATCCGGGAGACGAGCCACGCGCGCACATCGGCAACGGTCCAGGCTCCCGCGCCAAGCACGGCGGCGGCCTCCGGCGCGGGCGCCGCGTTCACGTCGCGCCGGTCGTCGCAGCGGTGCCAGACGGGCAGGTCGCCGGCCAGGAAATCGCGGCGAATCGCCATGCGCTGGAGCTTGCCCGAGGACGTGACGCGGATCGTCTTGCGCGGCACGAACAGGATGACCTCGGCCTTGATGCCGAAACGATCGATGAGGCTGGCGTTGATGCGGCGCGCCACGTCGCTGTGGTTGGCAAGCGTGCGCGGGCATTCGGCCGCGATGGCGGCCACCTCGGCGCCATCCACCGTCAGCGGAAACGCGGCGAAGCGGCAGTTGACGAGTTCCGGCGCTGCGAGCGCCGCGGTCTGCTCGATGTCCTGCGGGTAGTAGTTGGCGCCGCGGATGATCAGCAGTTCCTTCACGCGGCCGGTCACGTAGAGTTCACCGCCGTCGACGAAGCCGAGGTCGCCCGTGCGCAGGTAGTGGCGGTCGCTACCGGCGAGCGTCCGGTGGAACGTCTGCTGCGTGCTGTCGGGGTCGCCGAGGTAGCCCTGCGCGACGCTCGGGCCGCTGATCCAGATCTCGCCAATCTCGCGCGGCATGCGCTCGCGGCCCGCTTCGGGTTCGACGATGCGCAGGTCAAGACTCGGATGCACCCTGCCGCAGCTGACGACCGATTGCGTGCCGGTCGCCTCGGCATCCTGCTCGCGCACGAGACCGCGGGCCAGCGCGCGCGCATCGACGTGCATCGCGCGCGGCGCCTCGGCATGCGGTTTGCCCGAGACCATCAGCGTGGTTTCCGCCATGCCGTAGCACGGATAGATGGCCTCGGGCCGGAAGCCCGCGGCCGCGAAGCGTCTGGAGAACTCGGTCATCGTGCGGTAGCTGATCGGCTCCGCGCCGCAGAACGCGATGTTCCAGCTCGACAGGTCGAGCTTCGCCAGGTCGCGCTCGCGCACATAGTTCACGCACAGCTGGAACGCGAAGTTCGGCCCGCCGCTGCTCGTGCCGCGGAAGCGGCTGATGGCGTCGAGCCAGCGGAACGGATTGCGCACGAGCAGGCTGGTGGGCATCAGGAGCGCGGGAAAGCCGACGTGGGTGGGCTGCAGCACGCCGCCAACGAGCCCCATGTCGTGATAGGGCGGCAGCCAGATCACCGAGCGGCTCTCGCCCCGGCGGTGGTTGAAGCACTCCGCGATCAGCGTCGAGTTCTCGACGAGATTGCGGTGGCTGACCATCACGCCCTTGGGCCGGCCGGTGGAGCCGGACGTGTACTGCAGCATCGCGATATCGGACGCATCGGGCGTGCACGTATCGAGGCTCGCGTCGGGCGCCGTGTCGAGATCGGAGAGCGCGCACCAGCGCACGTGCGCGAGCGCGCTGTCTTGCCGCAGCGGGGCGAGCGCGGTGTCGAGGCACTCGCGGTCGGCCAGCACCGTGCAATCGCGCAGGTCCTGCAGGATGAGGCGGATGCGGTCGGCCTGGAGCGTGTTGGCGGGCGGGAAGGTCGGCACCGCGATTGCGCCAGCCGCGAGACAGCCGTAGAACGCGGCCGCGAACGCCTTGCCCTGCGGCACCGCGATCACGATCTTCTGCTGCGCATTGGCGTGCGGCGCCAGTGCGCGGAACGCCTGCGCGTAGCGGGCTACGCAGCGTGCGAGTTCGCCGTGGGTGACAAGTTCCTCGTCGCCGTCCTCGGCGTGCAGGAAGTGATAGGCCAGCGCGTCCGGCTGTTCGTCGGCGTTGCGCCGGATGGCATCGACGAAGGTCCAGTGCTCCGGATACCGGACGTCGGCGCCGGCGGTCAGAAGTTCGGTCGGTATGCGGTCCATGGGCGGGAGGCGAAAGCGCGAGAGGTCGTAGGGGTCGCTGCGGCGTGTGCCGTGCAAGCGGGTGTCAAGCCGGTTCGAGGTGCTCGGACAGCGCTTCGTGGGCGGTCCACGCGGCCGGCAGCGCGTGAGCATCGATCTGGCAGGCGATCAGGCAGTCGCTGCCCGAGACCACCGGCACGCCAACGCGCCGTGCGCTGAAGCCGGCTTTGCGCAGCAGGCGTTCGACGCCAAGCGGCGAGACCGTGATCACATGCGCGGCACCGCGCCCGGCCGCGGCGGCGAGCGACTCGGCGAGGAGGCGCACGGCCAGGGGCGAGGAAAGGTGGCCGAACGCATTGCCAGCCTGCGCGACGTCCGGCGGCGTGGCCGCGAAGCGGGAGAGTTCCCACACGTGCGCCGATGCCGGCGGTGCTTCGCCATCGAGCAACTGCGGAAAGACCTCGCTGAGCAGGTAGGGGCGTGTCGTGGGCAACAGGCGGGCAATGCCAGCCATCTCGCCGCGCACCTGCACCGCCACGTAGAGGGTATCGGGCTGATCGAACTGATCCAGTTCCATGCCATCGGTACCGCCGGGCAGACGCCAGCCAAGCTGCTCGACAAAGACCTTGTGCCGGTAGCGGCCGATGCGCTGCATCAGCTCCGGCCCAAGTTCCCGCGCGGTTCCCGAAACGATGTCCAAGTCATTCCCCTCTCGATGAAAGCAGGGCTAGATTGAACAATGCGCACTGGGGGTCTGGTAACTACCAGAAGTGGTGGACCTGTGGCCCCGGGGGCCGCCAGGCGTGGCCGCTGCGGCGTTGGCGCACGCGCGAGGCCGTGGGCAGGAACGCCGCGCCCCCCCTGCAAGAGTGGTAATGCGCAGGCGCGAGAGCGGTTAGCTCGCAGGGCGCGTGCGATGTCCCGCCGCGCAGGCTGACGTGGGGAGGATGGCGGCATCGCGGCGTGCGGCCACGCGGATGATGCCTCGCGCCGCGAGCGCGACCGATCGATCAGCAAGCAGATCGCGAAGTACAGCACCACCACCGTCGCGAACACCTCGGCCGCGTAGCCGATGTGGCGTCCGTTCACTTGCATGGCGACGGTCGACAGTTCGACCACGCCGACGATATAGGCGAGCGAGGTGCCCTTGGCGAGCGACACCCAGATGTTCGCCAGCGATGGCAGGTGCAGTTCGCGGCCCAGCGCGACAGCATCCGCAAAGTGAGGAGAGGTTCGGCGGGTAAATTACGCGGGGTGACTGCGGTATAGGCCCGAAGCCATGCCGAACCCCAGAAATGAACAAGGGGCTACGGTTTCCCGTAACCCCTTGTCTTTATTGGTGCGGCTGCAGGAATAGAATTAGTGTCCAGAACCCTTTTATCGCAAGGCTTTTAGCCACCAACCCAGTCCATCATGCCCCCAGAAGTGCCCCCAATTCTCGGGAACACTTTGGTTCGAGCCCACCCAACGTCAACAGTCCAATGGAACCTGCGGCGACATCAGATTGCTGGACGCCATTGTAGCGCCTCGGACGACGCTGGACGGGCGAGCTCGCACACGCGTGCGAGGGACACTCGTCCTTGACGGAAGGCCTACGCGTGCAAACGACTGGATCACAAACGTGCTCACGCCAGATGTTTCGCGCTAATGCATCGCCGCCTCCGCCTCGGCCGTCAGCACCACGGTCTCGTACCGATCAGCATCATCTTGCGGAGGACGTCCGCCATCTCGAAGCGCCGTGCCTCCCGGCGAAATCGGCGTGGTTCTGATCGACGGCCAAGCCGGCGCCGCCGATTCACCTTGAGACTGCTGCGGCAGGTGCCGAGCGGGAAGATCAGTAAGAAAACGGTCGAGCGGATCCGTCGTACGCAGGCCCACGCGAATAGCGATGACGTGCTGGTCTACACGTAGACTAACGGTCTCCGTGACGAATCACTAAGCGATAAAAGCTCAGGCAGACGCCGCGTCGGTTTCCGGCGCTGCATCTGCCTCAGTTTCCGCGTCCGAATCTTCAACCTCGAGCACGCCTTCAAGGTAGGCTGCATAACGCTGTTGCAGGTATTTGAGCGACGCGTCGCGATCGACCTGCACGTCAAGATGGTCCTGGAAGAACTTCAACCGTGCCCGGTTTTCATCGAGCACCTGCGCCCACGTCTTCGCGTAGATATTGACGTTCGGTTTTTCCAAAATCAGACCGCTCTCGTCCTTCACCAAGTGCTCGGTGTAAGGTTTGAGTTCATCGCTGATCGCCCAAAAGTTCCACGTCACCCCGACTTTGGAGAAACGCGGGTCCGCCATCACCGAAAACGCGTAGCCCTGAATCTGTGTCACCTCGTCTGAACCGATGGGCACCTTCGGCGCTTTCAATTCGACGACGAGGTGCGACAAACGGTTCGCCCGATGCTGTTTCGTCGCCCTCGAAAGCATCAGATCCACGATGCCCCGCGTCTGCGAAATGTGCTTGACTGGTTCGTCGATAACGATCTTCGGATCCAGCATCTTCTTGTGCTCGACCAGAACTTGAGTCAGCGACTGGTCGTCCACCGACAGGCTGAACTCTTCGCCAAAGAGCCAGCAGTTCTGAGCGACGATGCGATGCAACTGCGATCGTTCTTTCAGGCGCTTTTTAGGCTCCGGGTCGAAGAGCACGGCCTCCAAGCCGTTGAGAAACTTCAAACGGTCCGAAACCACCTTCGCGGCCCCGATGATCGAAGAGAGTGTCGTGTCGCGCAGAAGTTGCGCCAGCTCTTCCTGTTGCCGCTTCGGCAGTCGCAGCACCTCGTCCAGAATGACCTGCAAGTCCTCCGGACTACGCTCGATCGCTTGACGCAGCATCCGAAGCTGAAACGCCTTGTTCTTACTTTGCGTCGTGCTGAAGTCCGGCAAGTGCCGTGCCACATTTACGGCCACAATGTCGAACACCTGACGTTCGACTTTTTCGACCGGCGACACCGGTTCGCCTGCGAACGGATAGACCTCTTCGTCCTTCCACTCCTCCACGACCGTTCTCGCCTGCTCCGCCGCTCGGGTACGAAAGTGATCCTTGATCGTTTGCTGCGCCTGCGTGATGGCGCCAACGACAGCGGCTTGCATTTCCGCGAGATCGACTGTCCCTTCCTTCTGCGCGAGGTCGAAATATGGCGAGTACAGGTAGCCAGAGAATGTGAAGTTACCGATGTGGAAGCGACGATCCACCTGCACGAGCGGGAAACGTTGCTGGTTGCAAAGGTATAGCGCACGGTTGCCGGCGGCCTTCCATTCAACGACATGTAAACGCACCCAGTGCTCTTTGCCGTCGATCACAACGTCGTCAAGGTTGAAGGTCTTACGGCCAGCAATGGCCGATGCGGGGTCGATCGATCGGCCGTCCAGAACGATCTTCGCGTTCTCTTCATAGTCCGCCAGGTACAGCGCGAAGACCTCGGTCAGTTCCTGCCGACCTTCGTCCGACGTGAACGTCCGGAACTCCTTGGTAGGCTCACGGATAGTGAGTGTTACGCCCGGTTGCGCATCGTCCTTGACCTGCACCTCGTCGCTCACATTGACGTGGCGGATGTCGAGCGCAGTCATACGGATGCTATAGGACCAGCATTTGCCGTCCCGGCGGTAGACCACAGCCCATTCAGCAACGTTGCCAAGGGCAAACGCCTTGAAACGCCCACGCCCTTCCTGCCCGTGTAGGAACCGCCCGGACGCGGTTTGAGATTTGGACTTTTTCCATGAGCCGCCGAGGAAACGAAAAAAGCCGGGGGCATCCTTACGGGGGATGCCCTCGCCGTTGTCCTTGACAACGATGGCGTCGAGCGCCCCGAGATCGTTGTACTCGAACGAGACGTCCACGACAGTGGCGTCAGCATCGAACGCGTTCCAGATGAGTTCAGCTAGCGCCGAGATGGGGCGAGCGCGCGTGATCTTCTCAAGGAAGTCCGACTGCACCTCAACTGGATACTGTTCTGCCGCCATGCCCCTTCTCCCGTCCTGTCGTCTGGCACCGTCCGCCTGGGCCGCTTTATATCGCAGCATTCTACCGTTTGGAGAGTTCGGAAGCCCTATACCGGTCGTCAGGCTCCGCAGTAACTACGCCTTGGCTGTGGCGTGAGGCACCCGCGGAATTTCCGTATACGAAATACAGCAGGTGCCCCCCTTGAAACTATGGTCATGCCCTTACGGCGCAGATTGTCTTGCGATTGGGGTGCGCGAGCTCGTTCATGCTAGGTCAGTTCGACGACAATACCCTCGCGGAGAACCGACACACGTTCCGATCTGAGTACACGTCGTTCGGCATACCAATCACTCAGCTCTCCTGCTGAAATCTCGATTCGATAGCGAGCGTCATGGTCGATCACGCCAAACTTACGAATGGCCCGCAGAAGCTCAAGCGTAGGGGACTCCACGGTGACTCTCAGGGCTGGTGATTCGCCTCGCTCTCCGGCCACCGAGAAACTGAACACTGCGCGGCCCCCTTCGGGACGAACATTTCTCCGTTGAAGCTCCTCATCCGCAGCCTCGTTCGCAGATGTGAGACGCTGCCAATCGCTATCCCGAACCTGTGCTCGTCCGCGCAACCGGCTCGCAGCAGCAATCGCGTCAGCGTTCCGGAATAGCGACAAGTTGCGGCATAGGCCGTACAGATGTGCCGCCATTACTTCGATCTCCGCCCCACCCGAATCTGTGGGGGTAGGTGGTACAGAAGAATTCCAAGCACGGACTTGGAGCCTGCGGGTCATCGTGCGCTTGGCATTTGGATTTACCCGCGTGGCGACTACGATATGTCGCGAGATCGGGATGTTCGTGCCACCGAGCTTTGGCCCCTTCGCATGAACAACAGCGTTACGTACTTGATCATGCCATGTTCGCGGACAAGCCATGGAGGAAAGCGACGCGCTCGTCCCCTTGGACTCGGCGAGAGCCCACTCAAGGTTGCCGCCAATCGAACGAAGCGCAACATAGTCGGGGCGAAGATTGGTCGAACTTGCTGGGTCTCTATCGATCTTGAGAACCGAAGGGGGATAGGTTGGATGCCAATTCAAAGTACTCACCGGCGTAATTTGATTGGGATAGAAGGCGCTTACGGGTGCAATCCATTGATACCCTTCCTCAGAAAGCACTTTACGCGCACAAGCCACCCCCAGCATCCACGACATTACCCCTTTCCATTGGCGCTCACACGCCGACACCTGTTCGTCGATAGCAAGATACGGGCTATGAGAATGCCCGACTTCCTTCAAAAGGTACTGAGGCCAGCCCATCAAGTCGACAGCCGAGACAGATGGCAGGCTAGGTATCCAATCAGCGACAAGATGGGCCGCCACCTCGACAGGAGTCAAATCGAGTCGCTCTTCTGTACTGCTCCCAACCCGCCAGTATTGGATCGCTGTGGACATTTCAAACCTTTTTCTTATTAGCTAACGTAGCGTCACCGCGCCGATCCGCTGGCCGCAATGAATAAGCCGCTGCTCGGAGTCTATTCGAGATGCGCGTGAAGTTCCGCCAGCATGTGCTCAACGACTGTGGTGTAACAGCCCGCGCGGTCATCATCGGCGAGGCTGGCCACGCGGCGGGCCGCGATGCAGCAACTCGACCGCGCCCGCCGAGAAGCCGCAGTGCATACTCTGTCTGCCTGACGCACCTCGCTCCTTACGCCCAAACTTCGTCCAAATTCTTCGCGGCCAGCAGCTTTTCCCGCAGCGCGTAGCGGGACGACTGCATATTGACCTCGCTGTTTTCCGGGCGCGGAATCGGGACAATTGCCGTCGCCGGCCCTTTGAACTTGATCATGTACTTGCCGGTGTCGTTGTAAGGCACGATGGCCTCAATCTCGGCAACGTGGGTAATGGCGGCGACGGGGGCGACCTGATAGGCGGCGATGAACTTCAGTTTAGAGATGTGCTTTGCATTGATTCTCACGGCGAACCAGCAATGCTCATCCAGAAAGCGTTGCTTGAAACCCTCCTCGCGAGCAGGGACGACGATGGTGTCGAATTTTTCGTTCTCTGGCCCAACGGGCTGCACCTGATCATTCGAGTCTTCCTGCTTCGGCGGCGTAAAGGCGTTAATCCCGAGCATTGGCAGGATCAGCAACATATCGGCCAGGAATGCCTGCGCGGTGGCCTTTGCTGCAGGAGCCATCGTCGGCGCCGTCGGGTTGTTCTTGTTCAGCAGAATGGCGCGGTCATGCTTCTTGGCCAGTGCAACCAGTGCCGACTCCAGGTACTGGACTTCTGTCTTGCCGATCTTGTGGTTCCGGTCGAAAAAGTAGACACCCCACACCCAACCTTCCTTGTTCGAGACGTGGTTCTTCAGTCTGTCACCGACGGGATCAGCCTCTCCGATGTAGATCGTCTCTTCGGCAGCATTGCCGACGAGGATGTAGATGCCAGCCTGAGAAAAACCTGGCTCCTGCTTTAACAGGTGGAAAAGCTCCTTGTTGAAGACGACGCCGTAGCCAGACCAGTTCGACTTGTCGAGATGACGAATCCCCTCCGGGTCACCGGTCGTGGCGAATAGCGTGATTGAAAACGGCTGCATGTATTTCTCCCCCAACTGCGCTCTTCCAACTGTGATTATTTCACCACTTCCATCAGCTTCCCGAAGCTGTCCACAACGTCGTACTTGACGTTCTCCGGGGCGAAGCGGCGGTTCATCTCATCGAAGAACTTGCGGGCGCATTTGATCTTGGTTTTCTCGATCTCACGCAGATCCATCGATGACATCGTTCCCTTCGTTTCCGCCACGAAGTAGATGTGCTTTACCGAGCCATCCTTGAAGGAAATGGCCCAGTCGGGGTTGTAGTCGCCGACGGGGGTCGGGATCAGGAAACCACGCGGCAACTTGACGTACACGACGACTTCAGCACTGGCCTCCAACGCCTCCGCAAAATCGCGCTCTGGCTTCGAACCGGAATCCGGCAGAACGAAATCGTAGATGTGGTGCTTGGGCGTTTTGACTGCGTTGCTGAAGTCCTGCTTGGTTTGCCCGGCGGTGAAAATGTCCAGGTCGAACTTGTCCTCGACAGGGTCGTAGGCCAAATGCTCGATGATGACGGTCGCCTTCTGCTCGTTGATCAAGCGCACAGCCTCGGCGATGAAGCTCTCCGGGTTAGTCTTGAACTGCGCAAATACAGCGGCGTTGAGGCCCTTGAGAATCTCGGCCACCGTGCGCCGTGTCAGTTGGGTTCCTTCGCTCAACTTGCCGATCAGGTCGTATTTGACCGCCGAATGGATTGAGGCGCGGTTGATCTCCGTCTCAGTGACCTTCAACTCGAACGCATTGCCACCCTTGATCCCGTCGTAGGTCACGGCGGCGGCCTGTTCGCCGTGTTGGATGGTGTACTGCAACGGAGTCACCCGCAGACCGACATCTTTATCGTTGAGGGTGTTGACCGCTTTCTGCACCAGCTCGTCGGAGTCGAATTCGACACTGTATGCTGCCTTGCGATTGATCCGATTCCAGAGCTCCTTGAATTCCTGTTTCTCGAAGTTGGCGTTGAGCGGATTCTTCTTGGGCTTGCGGTCATCACCAATTTCGGGCAACTGGCTTTCGCTGAAAACACTATCGATCAGCTTGAAGACCTGCTCGGCGTATTCCGCAAGCTCAGGGGGCAGAGCAGCCAACACGCCGTCCCTCTTGGCTTCGTGATACGCGCTGGTAATGCGGTCAGCATCGTCGGTGTAGTCGTGCTTGAGCAGGTACTTGTAGATCTGCTTGGCGAGCTGCGGCGTGACTTCGACATCGCCACTCGCCGTCTTCAGCACCTTGCCGGTAAAGTAGGCCTCGTCCGCCACGCGCGGACGTGCCGACAGCGACTCGCTAATGTCCTTCTGTAGCGCGGCGACGAAGTCTTTGTAGCTCTCACTGGCCACCACAGTCAGCACGTTCACATCGTGCACCGTGGCCGGGTGATCCATCCGATCACCACTCTGGTTTACGGACAGCCGCAAGCCGCGGCCCACCTCTTGGCGGCGCGAGATGGTGTTGTCGCTGTGCTTAAGGGCGCAGATCACGAACACGTTCGGATTGTCCCAGCCTTCGCGCAGGGCCGAGTGCGAGAAGATGAAGCGCACCGGCTCTGCGAACGATAGCAACCGCTCCTTGTCCTTCAGGATCAGGTCGTAAGCGTCCACGTCGTCGGACAGCCCGGCGTTCTCACCACGCGCCGCGACTGTGGGGTCAGCCAACCGCTTGCTCTTCTTGTCGATGGAGAAGTAGCCGCTGTGGGTCTTGTCGACAGAAATGCCTTTGAGGTACTTGATGTACGGCGTCTCATCCAGATCCAACACCTCGTTGAGGTAGAGCTGGTATTCCTCCTCGAAGATGCGGGCATATTCGCCTTTCTCATCTGGCGCAGCGTAGTCGCGGTACTTGACTACTTCGTCGATGAAGTAGAGCGTGAGCACCTTCACGCCTTGCTGGAACAGTGCCTGCTCCTTGTCGAAGTGCGCCTTGATGGCCTCGCGAATCTGAATGCGGCGCAGCGCGGCCTCGGTTATATCACCGGTCGCATCCCCTACGGTGAGCTCAACTCCATTGGTGAAACTCAGGGTGTCGGAGTTGGCGTTGATGTCGGTCACAACAAAACCATCACGGTACTGATCGAGCCCGTTGGACAGATCGAACAGGTTGTCGCCCTTGCCCACCTTGCGCAGAACGCGCTTGATGTTGCCGCCCGCCAGCTTTTGCTCGAACTCGATGCGCGCTTCGGGCGGCTTCTTGCTCGATATCTCGATGGACTGCAGGTACAGGTAACCCGCCGTGCCCGCAAGCCCCTTCACTGCGATGCCGCGCACCGCGATCTTCTTCACCAACTTTTGGTTGTAGGCGTCCAGCGCATCGAGGCGATGAATCTTGTTGTGCGTGGTCTTGTGAGTGGCCGAGTAGCGCAACACCATCAGCGCTTTGAACTCTTCCAGCGATTTGAGCGTCGCCGCCCCTTCCATCTTCTGCGGCTCATCCAGAATCAGGATGGGGCGGTTGGCACTGATCACATCGATGGGCTTACGCGACTGGAAGTCATCCAGCACGTCGTAGATACGACGGTTGTCGGCCCCTCGTGCAGCAAACGCCTGCACGTTGATCACCATCACGTTGATGCCCGCATCCGACGAGAAGCTCTCCAGGTGATGCAGTTGCTTGGAGTTGTAGATAAAGAAGCGGGCCTTTTTGTGGTACGTCTCCAGAAAATGCTCGGCGGTAATTTCCAGCGACTTGGCTACCCCTTCGCGGATGGCGATGCTGGGCACCACGATGATGAACTTGCTCCAACCGTACTGCTTGTTCAGCTCAAAAATGGTCTTGATGTAGCAGTAGGTCTTCCCGGTGCCAGTCTCCATCTCGATGTCGAGATTGACCTTCGACACCTTGGTTTTGACCAGCGCATCCGACAGCGGCAAGTTCTGGCCGTGCTGCACCGCCTGAATGTTGTCGATCAAGGAGGCATCAGAAAGCACGATGTCGGCGTTCTTAAACCCCACATCGACATAGCCCGGCATAACCGCCTTGCCAGGGTCTATGCGATAACTAATGGCCTCGGCGAATGCCGGAGGCTGTCCCCTAAAACAGTCCACCACAGCCTGCACGGCCGCTGTCTGGTAGGCTTGCGTCTTGAATTTCAGCTTCATCGCGCCCCCCTCAGATGCACTTCACTTCGGTGGCAGGCGACAACAGCTTGAAGATCTGCTCCACGTTGATCTTGACGGCGCTGTCCTTGAAACCCGCATCGCGGAACACCACGCGCAGGGGCTGGCGCTTGGCCAATTCTTTCACGAAGGCTTCATCGACACCGCCGTGCGCGTCGAAGCACGCCGCCAGCGCGTTGTCGTCGACAAAGAACACGTCTTTGTCCTGAACGGCCTGCTTGGCAATCGGCAGGGTCAGATCGACACCCCAGTCCAGCATCACCTGGAACAGCAAGTCTTCCGCCGTGCGATCCGACTTGATGTTGTCGACGAACAAGTCGAGGTTGTCCTTATTCATGGCATCCGGTGCGTAGTAGACGTCGGCCATGTTGGAGGTGTCCAGCCTAAAAACGCGGACACCGACATCTCTATTCCATGCCTCGTTTGTTTCGCGCTCTTTGACCTGCCGCCCAGACAGTCGTATACGATCAAGAGCAATGTCCGAGATAGTCCTGTAACCGGCCTTGGATGCTTCGCTCTCACGCCCCAGAACTTCAGGAAGTTGGACAAGAACGAAACGCCGACTCTTTCCGTCCGCTGCATTCAGCTCAAGTGTCGCCTCAGCAGTGGTAGCAGATCCGGCGAAGAAATCCAATATGATCCCGTCATCGCAAGCAAGTTGAATGAGCGTTTGGATCAACCCCACAGGTTTGGGTGTGTCGAAAACCGACTTTCCGGAAAACAATTCCTTCAAAAGGTTCTTTGCACTCTCGTTTGTACCGACATCCTCAGCAAACAAGATGCTCTCTGGTGTCAGTCCCCGCTCCTTAGCCTCCAGGTACGTCTTAACGCGAGGAACTCCGTTTCCGTCTTTGCCGAACCAAATCTTGCCGTCGGCGATCTCCTTTTTCATTACCTTCTCGGTATAGAGCCAGCAGCGGCCACTTTCGAGTTCGTGCTTCTTTCCATTCGGCGCGGTCAGCACGTAGAACTGGTCCTTAGTTCCGTGTCCGGCTTGGGCTGTGGCTGGATCAGACTTCCAGAGTCCGCGAGGGTCATTGTCCGGGTTCTTGTAGTTCGCAAGAGCCTTTGCTGACATTGGAAGCTGCTTAAGAGCGCGCACTCCTGGTGCCTGACACTTTGCATAACAGACGACATAGTCGTGACGCGACGACACGACCTTTCTGTTCTCCCTATTTGTTCGCTTCTCCCACACGAAGTTTGCTACGAAGTTATCTTCACCGAACACCTCATCGCAGAGACGAACAAGGTTTGCGACCTCGTTATCGTCAGCGGAGATAAATATCACTCCGTCGTCGGACAGGAGGTTCCTGGAAAGCTTGATCCGTGGATATATCATCGACAACCAATCCGAGTGAAAGCGCCCGTTGGTGTCGACATTTGCCACCAAGCGAGCCCCGCTGTCATCGACTTGATTGGACCGAGCGAGAAACGACTTCGTATCTTCCGCAAAATCGTCGCGATAGACGAAATCATTTCCCGTGTTGTACGGCGGGTCGATATAAATCATCTTGACCTTGCCGAGGTAGGTTTCCTGCAACAGCTTGAGCGCGTCGAGGTTGTCGCCTTCGATGAATAGGTTCTTTGTGGTGTCGAAGTCCACGCTTTCTTCGCGGCAAGGGCGCAGCGTCTTTGCAATCGGCGCATTGGCCACCAGCAGTGATTCGCGCTTGCCCGGCCAGTTCAGGTGGTAGCGTTCCTGCGGGCCTTCGACGATCGACTCGGCCAATTCCTGCCGCAACAAATCAAAATCCACCGCCAGCTTCACGCTGCCGTCGTCGCCCTTGACTTCCGTCACGCAGCCCGGAAAAAGCTCGCGGATGCGGGCGATGTTGTCCTGAGTGAAGTTGGGCGAGTGCATTTTTAGTTTTTCCATGTTCTTTTCCTCTGATCACCAGTAATCAGCGGCTCAATTGTTCAAGTTCGGTTTTCAGTTGTCGCAAGGTCGCATTGATCTCCACCTTGCGATTGAATTGCTTTTCTTTGGCCAGCCTGCTGGCGGTTTTCTCGACCTCGCGGCGCTTCGCAGCGGCCAACTCCACACGCACCACCCAATCGGCTAGCGATTCCTGCGGACGTGCTGGCAGCGGCAGCAGGCGTTGCAGCAAAGCCGCATAGAGGTGAGCCATGTCGAGTGCCAACGGCATTGTCGTGCGGGGGCTGGCGGCAGGCAGCCAGTCGGTGGCGAAGTAATCCGAGAGAACCCAGCGGCTGGCGTCCGCCTCATTGGGACGTTTGTACGCCGCCACCACCTGCGTGCGCTCCTGATCGCCATGCCCGTGGTGTAGCTCGAAGAGTATGGGGAACCGCACTGCACCGTCGATGCAGCTCAGCACATCCCAGTGCAACTCGGGCGTTTTGAGCTGGATGCTGAAGATCTGAATCTCCGGCACGCCAGGCCTTGCGGGCAGGTTGACGGTTTCCGGGGCCAGCTTGAATTGCCAAACAATTTGCTCCACTTGCGAGACAAACAAGTCTTTCAGCCGGGTGTTGGCTCCGCTGTGCTCGTAGATCTTGTTTTTAGGCAGAACGCGACCAAAGGCCGCCTGCCTGGGGTAGGCGATCAGCGCTGACTGTTGTGCGGTCGCACCCTGGCTCATCCTGCCTCCTGAATCACGAGGAAGCTGATGAGCTCGAAGTCATTCAGGCCGGAGATGGTGTTGGTCAGCGCCGTGGTCTTGCCGCCGGTGAACAGGCTGTCCAGATCCTTTTCTTCCTTGACGTCGATCATCGAGCGGATGGATTGACCCAACAGGTCAGAATAGGCCTGCATCCGTCGCCCGTCAGCCGTTTCCTGGTTGAAGCGCTGGCAGGCCTCCGGGATTGGTTGTTCTTCGCCCTTGCAACAGGTGCGCACCAGATCGAGCAGGCGCTTGACCTCGGTGTGGTCGTGGATGACCTCGCCCTCGCGGTTGATGTAGACGAGGTAATACGGGTGCAGGCGGTTGTGCTGGTTGACGTTGACGCCGGAATTGCGGTTGCGCAGGGTAAAGATTGCCCCCGGACGGAGACCCATTTCTGGCCTGGCTGCGACCACAGCGTGCATCCCGTTTGGCATGTTGCTCAAATCGCCGTGGGCTTTAACGTAGTTGAGCAAATCCATGCGGAAGTCGTTGAGGCCCAAGTCGGTGATGGACACACCGGTTTTCAAATCCTCCAGCTCGATGACTTCCTCCTGCAGGCGGCGCAACTGTTCCTTGCGGTAAGACACGTCGTTGGCCTGCGCGGACAGCACGTTGTCGTCGCCCGTGGCGGTGACATCGGCAATCATCATCCGACTCTCAACGCGCTCCTTGAGGTTGATGTACTCGTCGAGCGAAATGTCGGGCCAGTAGTTCACCAACTGGATGCTGCTGTTGGGCGAGCCGATGCGATCCACCCGGCCGAATCGCTGGATGATGCGCACCGGGTTCCAGTGAATGTCGTAGTTGATGAGGTAGTCGCAGTCCTGCAGATTTTGGCCTTCGGAAATGCAGTCGGTGCCGATCAGCAGATCAACCTCATGGGGTTCGCCCGGCAGCACCACGGCCTTTTCCTTAGAACGCGGCGAGAACAGGGTGAGTAGCTCCTGGAAGTCGTAGCTGCGGTTCTCCGCACCATTCTTGATGGTGGATTGCGGCGCGCCCTTGCCTGTGACCTTGGCCGAGTGAATGGAGAGTTTGGCCAGCAGCTCCGGCGCGAGGTTTGCGTACAGGTAATCGGCGGTGTCGGCGAAGGCGGTGAAAATCAGGGCCTTCCTGTTACCAGGATTAATGGGGTCTGCGATCTTGCCCAGCAGATGCGCCTTGAGGTGCTGCAACTTGGCATCGTGCTCCGGCGTGATCTTGTTCATCGAGGCCAGCAACGCATCGATGACCTGCAAGTCCACTTTGAGCTCGTGCTCCCAGGACGGCAAGTCCATATCGGCAAGGCTGATCTTGACCTTGCCGCCGATCTCGCCGGCGTCGCCGTCCAGAATCGGCAGTTCATCGTCCTCGGCCTCCAGCCCCTCCAGCACTTCGGTGAGGTCGCCCACTGTTGCCCCGCCGCCGGATTGATTGAACGCTGCGATCTTAGCGAGCGTTGTTTCGTTGTTGGCTCGCAGCGATTGCAGGGTGAGCCGGAAGGATTCCACCGAGCTTTCGAGGCGCTTGAGCAGGTTGACCGTCATCAGAGCCTGCAGGCTCCTTTCCCGGTCAGCTTGGCGCAGCGTGCCCTTGCCGCCAACCTTGGTGTCGTAGATTTCCTCGTACTTCTTCAGACGGCTGGGCAAGATGTAGCTGATGGGCGCATACACAGCCAGCCTGAGCAGGGAGAGCTGCTCGAAAATCTCGTTGAAGCCCAGCACGTCCGACCGCTCGGTCAGGGGGCAGTGGAATGACAGTGGCTTGCGGCGCTCTGGGAATTGACCGATGTCTCGGGTGTCGTAGAAGGTCTGAATGTGCTTGCGCGAACGCGCAATGGTGACGCTATCGAGCAATTCGAAGAAGTCAAAGTCGAGCGAATCCAGAATCGCGCGCGCGGTACGTTCTTCCGGCGGCAGTTTTGACCACGTGTTAAAGGCGGCCTGCGCGCCTCGGAAAATTTCCTCGACGCTCTTGCCGATGCGAAGCTTCTTGCTGAGATTTTCCGAGTCGCCTTCGTAGGCCAGCGCCAGCTGATTGCGCAAATCATTGAAGCGATTGTTGACAGGCGTGGCCGAGAGCATCAGCACCTTGGTCTTTACGCCCTCCTGGATCACCTTGCGCATCAACTTTTGGTAGCGCGTTTCCTTGTCTTTGTAGGCGTCGTTGTTGCGGAAATTGTGCGACTCGTCAATGACGACCAAATCGTAATTGCCCCAGTTGATGCGGTTCAACGGCGTACCAAACGACTCGCCGCTAGTGCGGCTCAGATCGGTGTGGCAAAGCACGTCGTAATTGAAGCGGTCACGGGCGAAGATGTTGGTCTTGAGATTGCGGTTGTAGTTGAGCCAGTTGTCGGCCAACTTCTTGGGGCATAGCACCAGCACCGAGCGGTTACGCAGCTCGTAATACTTGATGACGGCCAGCGCCGTGAAGGTTTTGCCGAGGCCGACGCTGTCGGCAAGGATGCAGCCGCTGTAGGTTTCCAGCTTGTTGATGATCCCGGTCGCGGCATCCTTCTGGTAGTTGAAGAGCTTGTTCCAGATCAGGGTGTCCTGATAGCCGGTGCGGTCGTTCGGTAGGACGTCTTCATCGATGTCGTCCAGGAACTCGTTGAAGATGTTGTAGAGCATCAGGAAGTAGATGCTCTCGAGCGAGTTCTCCTGATAGACCGAGGCGATGTGCTCGCAAATCTGCGCGGTCACATCCTCCAGCTTCTCTGGGTCGTTCCAGATCTGGTCGAATAGACTGAGGTACGTGGCCGCAAAGGGCGCCTCGTCCATCTTGTTGACCAAGTTGGAGACCGCATTGCCTTGCTGGTAACCAAGATCAACGGCGGTGAAGCCGTGCAGAGGCGTGTAGGCGGTGTCGGTATCGCCAGCCTGCACGCAGGCGAACTGCTGCATTGGCGCTTTGGTGCGATTGCTCTTGAACTTGGCCTTGCGCCGTATCCAGTCGGCGCACTCCTTGGCGACCGCTCGCTGAGTGAGCTTGTTGCGTAGCTGGATTTCAAACTCGCTGCCGTAGAGGCTGCGCTCCCGGTCGAGCTTGGGGATGTGGAACTCCTTGCGCTCCTTGCGGATCTCGTCGGTGACCTCGTTGGCAACAAAGGTGGGGGAAGTGAAGATGAAGTTCAGCTCATCGAGCTTCTCGAGCTCGGCTTTCAGCGCCTCGAATGCGTACATCGAAAAACACGAGGCCGCGATTTTCAGGCGCGCCCCGGGCGTGACGGTTTGCTTGAGATCGTCGCCCAGTAAGCGGCTAATGTTGTCGATCAGCTCCATCAGTCGCCCGCCCCCGAATCTTTGTTGGTCAGATTGGCGGCAATCCACTCGTCCAGATCACTGCGACGGAAGCGCCACGTGCCGCCTAGCTTGAAAGCGGGGAGCTTGCCTTCGGCCGCAAGGCGGTAGACGGTGCGCTTGCCAGCCTTCAAGTAGACGGCCACCTCGTCCAGGGTCAGGATTTCACCTTCTGGTTCTGCCATCGTCTCGCCTTTGCCAATGATGAAGGAGAATTGCCAAGAGTTGCCAATTCTCCCACAGGGTGATGGCGCGGGTCAGAAACCGGGCGAAGGCAGACGCGGCCAAATCGTCGAGTCCACGCCCTCGAAGCGACGGCATGCAGACGCGCAGCTAAATTTGACCCTCGGATGGGCCAAACAAAAGACTCAGGCCTTTACCAAAATGGCGTCTCCATGCATTCACTGGGGCTCACAGGTGCCAAACACCACAACCTGTCCGGCCTCGCAAATCTCGAAGATCACATTGTGGCAGTTCATAGCCGTTCCCATCGATGCCGTGCAGATAGGAAACGACGACGATAGGACAGTGACGGTTGGTACCGCGCGAGAGCGATTCGATGCGCCGAATTTCTTCCTTCAGCAAGCGTATTTTCTCGGAGAGCGTTGTCGCCATGTTGCCGAGTGTCGCGGAAATCGACGTAGCCGCTTTGTAGAGTCGGTCTTGGATATGAGGTCACGAACCGTCATTGTTTCCTCGGTGGGTTCCTCATCATGAGATGTATTTCAAACAGGAATCAAGGAAGTGCGTTTCCTTGTTGCTCAAAGCCCTAGCCGATCCGGCCGCACGATCGTCGGCCCAACAAACGCCAGTTTGCGCAGCGACGAATGCGGCCCATGCGGCTGCATCTTGAAGTGCGGTCGTCGCCAGTGCCCACGCACCTCTCGATGAGGTCCGTCGCTCGGCACCCCGGACGACAACTCCATGTCCAGGATCGCCGGTCCGACAATATGCCGATCGTACAGCTGTTCAATTTCTGCCAGTCGTTCGGCACGCTTGCGCTTGCCCAGGCCACTTAAGGTTCTCGGAGCGTCGGTATAGGCTCGGTCATGTACGACCTGTGCGTCCCGCACAGTCAGATACAACAACATCTTGATTGCGTAATCGAGTACCTGCGTCCAATATTCGCGGGCATTCTGAGCATTGGGTTCGGCATCTATACGGCCCTCCTGCGGAACGATCTGTTCCACCAATGACCGGATTGTCCGCTGAGGATCGGCCAGCGACAGTTGCAACACATTCGCTGAACGATGCGAGCGCTGCCGATGGTGCGTCCAGGCCATGAAGCTCAACCATCCGTGTCGCTGCCCCTCCGTTCCTTGTTCGTGGCGGAGGATGGTGATCGCTTCAATCCCTCCGTCATGGTCCCACCACAAGGGGTCAGGAATGATGCACAGCGCGTTCGCTGGCAGTTGGATCATCCCGACCGGTACGTCGTCCGCGATGTAGCTTGCGTCGAGCAGGCGATGCATCGCCGGTGTCGGTTCGTAAAGCGCCCCGCGACTCTCGCTGAACGCCTGCCAAACGACACTGCGCTTTGCATGCCACACTCCCGATGCGTCCGTGACGGCAGACAGCGGCCGTCCTGTCCACGTTCGTATGTACGTCTCGAACTTCTCAAGGAGGTGCGCAATCTCCTCCGTCACCAACAGCCGCGAGAACTCTGCTCCTGAGCTGCCAGTAGCCTGCCTGAACTGCTTCCACGCCTCGATAGCGCCGCTTGCCCGATACCTCACCGGAATGGGTAGCCTCGCGTAAACCTCGTCCTCGCTGTGGATGCTTTTCTCGATCGCAGATTTCAGCAAGGCGAGCACACTGTCGTGCGGATCGGGAACAGGCTCGATCAGTGGACTGCGCTTGGACTGCTTTGCAAGCGACGAAGCGAACCCCTCCTCGTATTGAACGTCGATGTGCATGGCTCCTTCGGGCAAGACATACTGCCCGTCGCGGCCGCACGCAATCTGTACGCCATGCGAGACTGCCATACTCAGTCCCGGCAACGCTCCGCGCGAGGTCAGCCACTCGACCAGTTGAGGACGAAACAGCGCCCACAGCTTGTCGACAATCAGTTCAGCGTCGTCATGGTCGACTGGATTGGCGTTGCCGGTGGCAATCCTCAGTGTGACGCCAGGCACAATGCCGGAGCACCGAACCGGCTGACCGTGAAGGACGAGCGAGCCGATAGCCGCCGTTCGAAAGATCGCTTCGGTACTCAAGTGGGCACCGCCCGCCAACCGAGCCCGGCCTCCTTCTTCTATCTGGACCCCGCCGCCATCCTGCCCACGTCGCGGCCCGGCCGCGTTAGCTTGGTACGGCTGATCTACACGCAGGATGCTCGTCCCCATTCCTCAATTTCGGAATCTAGTCGCTTGTCTCTTCCCTGGCCCACGGCCGCAAGCCACTGCCTGCGCCCCGACCGGATGACAGCATTACAGCTTTGGATCGGACTGATTGTTGTCCCATTGCCAGATCGTGGAGCCGTAGTCGGAGGCGACTGCTGGCATCACATCGCCTTGCTGGAAATGCCGCCGCGATCCCGGTTTTGCCGGTGTCATCCAGTAGCCAGTTTTCGGACATGGCTGACCAGCTTCACAACGCAAACTGAGCCTGTTCGCATCGTCGCCAACTGCCCCTTGAGCCGATTGGAAACTGCGCGCGAAATCCACAAGATCCTTGGGATACAAGAGGTGGTCCCGGTAACTTGAATCGTCCAATTGAAGCAAAAACGTTGCCGCCGCTGCCTCGATAGCCCAGTAGCCGACATACGCCCCTCCTTCCTCCTCGTTGGCCTTCAGGTGGCTATCGTGCCCGGGAGAACCCTTCATCGCCGGATACCACGCCTCCAGATAGGCCTTGATGTCAGCGATGCTCTCCTCTTCAGTATCCCGGTAAAAGCTGTTGATGAGCAGTCGGTAGGGCTTGTCATGGAACCACTTGTCAACGTCATACCGGTCGTCCATGCCGTAAGCCAAAAGGTCTTCGTACAGCGTGTCTTGAGCCCGATAGAACGGATCGAACATATCAGCGATTCGCGGCAGCAGATCGGTTCGATGCAGCAGGTGGCAGAGGCTTATGACCTGCATGGTTTGCTCGTAGTCGCCAATCTCACCAAATTTCAGTGGCGGCAACCCATCATCGTCCTTCGCCGCTCGATGAAGCTTCGTTTCATGCTCCAACGCATCAATCAAAAGCGGGAAGTCATCACGCAACGCGACAACGCTCTTGCCGCCGGTGTACTCAAGAAGGAAACGCTTGTGATAGGCCATTGCTTGCAGCATAGCGGTGAGGTGCTTGCGCTCCGCTTCTGTCGAGCCTACTGGCGTTTCGTGCTCTTTCCAGTACGCGATTTCATCCGTCATTTGCGGAAGCAGCCAGCTAAAGTACTGCTCGCTCAAAAAGCGTTGGCGCCTACGCGCTTCAAAATTGTCCATCTTCAAATTCCTCAGACCGTCTTTTTGCCTTGCAACTTCCGCTCTTTGTGAGCGACCGCTTGCGCCACATCCGCTTCATGGTAGTGGTGCGTTGGCGGGATAGCGTGGTCCGTGTGACCGTGCTCATCCCCCTTCAGCAGTGCCGTCTCATGCTCCACCCCGGCGGGCAAGTAGAACGGCACATAAAGAAGGTGCCGCGAGTACCCTCTTTTCTCGATATCTAACCTGATTATGTTCGAGACAGCATCAGGCAGATTCCGCATGATCCATTGATGGCTCATCTGTACGATTTTTTCGGCGGCTTTCGGCGCTGGGGATCGCCCGGCCCCCTCTCCTGCTGGCGGAGCTTGCTTCCTTGGGCCATTGCGACCACCGCCAGGCTTCCCGCCTGGCGGTGGCTTGGACACTGCAACAGCACTGTCCTCGTCGGCTGGCGGTTCGACCAGCTCATCGGCTGAAGGACGGACGGCGTCTTTAACACGATTTGCCAATCCCAGCTTGCCGCTCATATTACGTTTCGCCGTCGGGTCGGCCATTGGCTTATCCACCTTGGACGATTTGGCCTCCACAATCGCGTACGGACTACCTTCGTTCGACGCGGGGTTCGCCCTCCAAACGCCGTCAATGCCGTGGCCACGAGGTTTGAGGTCGAATAGCTTGTTCAGCTTGCCCGCATCGTTCAACTTGCCCAGCGTCGTGGTACCCGGTCGCGCGGACCAATCGCCCATTGTTCCCTCATCGTGCTTGGCCCAGCCAGAACCCCAGTGCAGATGCTCGTAGCAGTAATAGTCGGCAATATGCTCGCCCAGAACGCCCGTAATGCCAGAGGTGATATCGGCAACAGCCAGCTTTGCGTTCACCACGCCTGTCGAAGGCGACGATTTCGCTCTCTCATGCCCTTGCTTTGCCTCTTCACCCTTGGCAGCTGGCTTGTCAGTGGTCCTACGTCTCTCCAAGTTGCTTTCTGCGGACGAGTTGGGCTGCTTCTTCTTCCAGTGCAACAGCTTGCGTTCAACGAACTGAGTCAGCCAGTACGGCAGATTGACTTCCACCCAAGCCAGAGCTTGATTGAATGTAAGTTGAACTGAAGTCGGCATTCTCCGATACATCCAGGAGTGCTCGATATGCTCGCGCGACTCGGTCAGCAGTTTCTTCAAGCCGGAGGCGTCGAAGAGCTTGTCGACAAGTTCCTCCGGGCTCGTATGCACGCCTGCCTTTTGCAGGACGAGGCGCAAGATATCGAACAGCACCGGTCCATAGATTTCGGACTTGTGGTTGACGAGACGGAAGGAGCGTTTAACGCCAGCGCCGACCACAGGCACCCAACCGACAACGGCGAACACGAGGTCGATGCCTGTCTCGATTTTCGTCAGCTCATCAGCGCTATTTCGAGCGTTCCACACATTCCAAACGCTCTCCGACGTGTCGTACACGTTCTGCGCAACATAGAAGAGCGGAAATGCATTTGCGGCCATGGACAGCCCAATTTGCTCGACCGCGTCTTGGATGGCTTGTTGATCGGTATCGCTCATTGCACGTCCGGACGGCCTGAGAATTGATTGAACAGACTGGCGAGATTCTCGTCGCTGATGCCCTGATGTCCTGCGTCGTGGAGCTCTTTGAGGACATCTTCAGGATCAATCGCCTTCGCAGCCGGCAGCGGAGCCGGCGTGAAAGGACGGGGATCTTCGCCAAAGAACACCTTCCCGGGGCCGGGCACGTCGTGCAGTACCGCATGCCCGTTGCTGTCCAGCGTTCCGCTAATCGTGGTGCCGTCACTGAATCGCACCTTGTAGGGCGCATTCGGCACCGGCTTCAGGTTATCGTCCGTTAGATTCAGTTCAAGCTTGTTGTGCAGGTCGACCACTCCCAGTGGCAGCGGGGACAACTCAGCCGCTTGCCCGCCCGGCCCGACTAGCGGATGCCCGGCTCCCTTCACCGACAACAGCCCCGACGTCTCGAACGTAATCGCATTGCCCTCGAGCCGGATCATCGAATCCCCGCCGTGCAGCACGATGTTCTGCTGCGCCAGGATTTCAACGGAATCTGCCGACGACGTCACAGTGACGGCCTTGTCCGCCAGCACTGCCAGTGCATCGGTATGGGCCTGAATCGACACGGGGCCGCCTTCTGCAATCGCGCGGATGCCGTTTCGCTGTGCGAACAGACTCACGCCCTTGGCAGCAGCCGCCGCAACGACGTTGCCGGCAGCAAGATGCCAGTCAGCTTGTGCCGTACCGTGCAGATGCCGACCCGCGTAGACCGTTGTAGTGGCCTGCGATGCCAGCGCAATGCTCGTGGGCGATTCCGCGACTAGCCACGGCTGGCCGAAGCGCTCGACCGGTGCCTTGTTCGGCTGGATGGCCTCTTGTCCGTTGACGTTATCCTCGTAGCGCCCGTCTTGGGCTGGGTCCAGTGCCTGGATGAGCGGGTCAAACGCTTCGTTGGCAGCGAGCGGTAACGCCTGCTGGCTGGTGGCCGCACCGGACAGACGCTGGGCGGTTCTCTGCGCTGCCGTGAGTTGGCCGCGTGCCGCGTTGATGTCGAGCATCGTGCCAGCCGCCTGCGGCCGTGCTGTTGTCGAGAGCAACAGCCCGCCGCCTGCGCGCACTACCGCCCAGGCATCGGTACGCAACTCCGCCCCCGTGCCTCGCCAACTGCCGCGCTCGCCACCGGTAGCGCCGTGCGACATCACATAGCCCAAGCTGAGTTGGCTGTTGGCCGTAGAGCTGGCGAGCCGCGTACGCAGCTGGCCAGGATGATCGTCCACGACCCACTGGTTGTAGCCATCGCCGCCCAGGGCCTGCGAGTGCCAACCCGAGAGCACCTGCCCGAGCGGCGCATCGGCTGCTGGCCAAGGCAAGGCATCCTGCTCGCTGTGGAGCTGCATGGCCGCCAGCGGCCTATCAATATCCCCGTCGATGTAGGTCAGCAGCACCTGTGTGCCGGCGCGCGGCAAGTGGTTCGCACCCCAATTGGGCCCTGCGCTGGAGGTCGCCACACGCACCCAGGCAGTGACTTGGCTGCGGTCGCTGCTGTCTGGATCTCGGAAGGAACTGGCATCTGGCGCGCGAAGCCATGGGAAGCGTACGCGCACCCGATGATCGCGGTCGGTCGTGAGCGGCGCGCCGTCATCAGCGATTACCACCGCAGCTTGTCCTTCCGGCGCAGTTGGACGGCGGCGATACTGCGGCACGATCGGCGCATCAGCCGGCACAGCAACAAAACGATTGCGGTAGCTGCCGGATTCGATTTCCGTGGTGCCTAGCAACCGGGCAAGGTCGGTGCCGAGGTTGTTCGCGGCTTCGTGCTCGATCTGCAACGTGACGAATTCGCTGTGGCGGCTATCGAAGTGCTGTGTAAGCGTGAATCGCTCACCGGCGCCCAACTGGCGCACACTGCCCTGACCCTGATAGCGCAAATAGCCACCCTCGTGGGCCTGCATGCGCAACCGTGCCGCGCGGTCGGCGCCTTGCGTGTCCTTGAATTGATACGGACCGGAAGCCTCGAAGCTCTCCAGCGTCGGCAGCTCGCCCCCAGGGTCGCTAGCCGTAGCCGGGGCGGAGGTGGCAGCCAGCGCCTTGTAGTCCCACGAGGCAAGCGTGACCGCATTGGTGCCGACCGTATGGGTCCGAGAGAAACGCTCGATGGCGTCCTCCCGCTCGGTCGCATCCACACGGTGAAAGCGGATCTGCGGCTGCGCACAGGGTGGCCGCTCTGCGTCATTGTCGAAAATAACCAGACAATGGCGCGACTGCGCAGCCTTGCCGTTCTCAGACTGTGAAGCGTCGCCCTGCTGATGTTCGAAGCGGTAAGACAGACCTTCCTCTGCCAGCAGGCGTTCGATGAACGCAAAATCAGTTTCGCGATACTGGGAGCAGAGGGAGCGCTTGACGCACGGCTGTCTCACTGCCAAACGGTAGTGCGCTAGAGGATAGTCTGCCAGTACCTCTTCGATGATCTCCAGCGCGGTCTTGTCCTGAAAGACGAAGCAATCGCTGCGAGTACGCAAGCGGTCCAACCAAGAACCGACCGTTAGCCGATAGCGTGCTAGGCCGCCATCGCCGCCGAGCGCAGCACAGGCCACCACATAGCCGTGCCATGCACGGCGGCTGCCGTCGGGCAGCATCAGCCTCAGCGTGATTTCCTCGGTCGCCAGCTTGGCGATATCGAGATGAGCGGACGGGCTCAAGCAGTCGATGTGCAAAGCAAACGGCGCAGACACTGCCTCGTTGGCAGTGAAGCGTTCCACGACGAGGTTGTCCGTGGTCAATGCAGTCTCGACGGTGATCTGGCGCGTGTGCTGGCCAAGCAGGCCCGATAGCACCGACAAGGCGGTTTGTGGCAGGTACATCGGAGTGGGACCGTGACGTTATCAGGGCATGAGCAACACGTCGGCGCCCAGCGGTGCTCCAACCCGAGCAACCAATTGCGTTGCGCAAAGGCTGCGATGCCGCAGGCTCATGAATTCAGGCACGGAGACCACGCTTCCCCCAACGATGTCGAACGTCGGGCCGGGCATCCTGCCGGCCGAGCAAAAAATGTGCGCGGGGACATTAGAGAATTACGGCATCATGCACCTCCCTACAGGGAGGGTTTCTCGTTGCACGTTATTTACATCTACATGAAGCGAGAATATATAAACACCCCCGACGATACATGCTAGCGCGAACCAGGTATGTTTTTGGTTATGGCTTATTAACGCGCCGTCCTTGCGATGGGTTTAGTGTTGCAGCGAAAATCGCTGAGCCCCATTCTTGGGCACTCAGCCACGCCGCAATCCGACAAGACGCAGCCGATCGCCTGCCGCCCGAGTGTCACCCACGCTGTCGGTGCTCAGCGTGGACAGGTATAGCTTCTTTACGGCCTTCTGATCTTCACTTTGGCTCACCCGCTTTTCTTAGTCAAACAACAGCCGATCGCCGGAGCCATCCTTAAAGCCGTCCGCGATGCGAGTGATTCGCTCCTGAGCGCCTACAGGTAGATCTCTCCAGAATTTGACCAGCGCTTGCGTATCCGCCTCCCAAACCGCGCCAACGTTATTGGTCATATCCGCACCCAAGCGATGTGCGATTTGGTACCAACCACAGGCGTTTCGCTTCGCCTGGTCCGACTTCTCCTTCGGTAGCGCATCATTTCCAGCGCGAACTACATAGCTTCGAGCCAACCACAATGCCGCTTCCTGAGCCCCGCGCTTCACCGACGCATACCGTCCCTCATAGATGGCCTGTTTCAAGGTCGTTCGCTGCGCGGCGGTCAAGCGGACCTTCTGGCCTCGCCAGCGAACCACGGTTGCAGACATAAGCCCCCATCCAGATCCGTTGAACCTCACGCGCGCGGTCTGCCCGTCACTCAATTCCGCCTCGTATTCTCCGGCGAAAACAGGCTGCCTGTTCCGAAACCATTTTGTCCGTTCAAAATTGAATTCCATATTTCTCGATGACGGCTGCCGGCCGATGAGCGGGGCGCTCGCGCCTATTTTTTCTTTCTTTCTCGAAGGCCGAACTGGCGGATGGTGTCCATCAGGACAACCAGCCCCACGTCCGCTACTGCGCCGGCGGATACAAAACCTCGGTCAGCAGCCGGATCAGCGTTGTCGAGATAATCCCGTTGTGATGTCCGCTCAAGTTGTCTCCGCTCACGTCGAAGTCCATGAGCGACTTGTCTGAACGCACGTTCCACACGCCTCTATCCAAGACGCGGCTGGGTAGCTCGGGGTTTTCAATGCCGACATTGACCGACGTATACATGGCATGGGATGGGTCGAATGCCGCATCGGTCCGATACGGAAACTTCATGAACAGCCGCTTGCCGGCCTGCTTGTACCAAGCCGGTTCCCAGGCGGCTGCGTTTTTCTGCGCGTCGGCATCCGTGGCATCCGCAGGGAGCGGAACGCTGGCTTGGTCGATGACTTGGCGGAAGTAAGGTCGATAGTGGCCAATCGTCTTGCCGCTCGCGGGGCTGCCTGGGTTACAGCCATGCACCAGATCGACATCCTTTGCAGTGGCGTAGATCTCATTGGTGGCGGTGTCGTTCTCGCTGGTGATATTGATCCAGGTCGGCCGGGGTGTATCCGGGTTCTTACCGCCCGCCTGGAAAACGCCATCAAAGCAATCCGCGCCGACTGCGGCATTGAGCGTGACGATCAACGTGTCGCTGCCTAGCGGCTGCGGTTGCCCATTGTCCAAGTCAGACTTGAACATGGAAGTCGTCATGCGGCCGCCCAGCGAATGACCGAATACCACCATGCGGCTTGCCTGGGCATCCCGGGCGCGCATGGCGCTGGCGATGTCCTGAAGATCATGCTTGAGCACGCCAGCGTGGCCGATGGTATCCGCCGCTTCTGAACGGCCGTCGATCGATAGGAGCCTGCGTAGCGGATCTGTGTACTCCTCGCCGCGCCACCCGATATAGATGCCCAGCACCTGCGGCATAGGTGCCCGGCGGTCCAGCGCCATCCGCTTCAAAACGTCCACCTGCCTAGCCATCAGGAAGGGGAACTTGATGGCGTTGTTTCTTGGGTCTCCGTTCGATGGATCGGCGTTGTGGTGCCACCCGTGAATGTAGACCACTACATAGATCGGCCCCGACTCGGCCCCGATCCAACGTAGGATCGCGTCGCGCTGGACCGGGTCATGTTGGTGCCCGTCCTCGCGGTATTCCAGCCACGCCTGGGCGTATGGCACAGGCAGCAACGTGGCTCGATCGAAATTCTCGCAGCGGCTGCGCTGCGCCAGAGCAGAGTGGTCGAGTTTGCTGTGATTCGGATCGTCCAGGCATGCACCCCAGCCGTCGCGCTGGATCGCTAGGTCCGTACGCGTGGACACAGCGTCTTGCATCGCTTGAGGCGAGCACGTGGCGTCGCTGCAGACCGGGTGATACGGCTTGTCGGCAATCGAGCATCCCTGCACGAGCGGCAAGAACATGGCAATCGCGGTGACGAGTCGAAGCATTGTGTCCCTCCCAGCTGAATCGATTAGCCGTATTGGAAATGGGAATACGGTGATGGTGCCTAGCATAGAGGAGCACCGGTTCGCGGGCTACGCGGTGGATTACCTAAACCACACGCATACATCGCTAAGGACGATGGTCAGTGCATCGTTTCTCCAATCTCGGAATACGCTCAATTTCGAGCCTGTTATGAGAGAGGAACGACGGTCGACCCATCCCATAATAAGCCGGCCTACCAGGCCGCGTCCTCGAAAAAAACTCGCCCGGACGATGTCCGCATTACAACCTCGCACGCTCGTTGATGACAGCGCCTCCGCGACGTTCTGTTCGGCGCGAATTTGCCCCGGCCAGCCTGAATTCCAAAATTCCTTGGCTACATATCACAGCTTTGAGCAAGGCAGTTCTCCACTGCTCCGCCAGCGTCATCCCCGGTGCTGGCGTACCGACTCATGGAGCTACCGTGATACCCAACAACTCCCCTCTCGAAAATCTCTGCACCTTCGCCCTGCTGTTCCTGATCGGCGCGCTCTGGGGCCACCTGCGCTGCAGTAACCGTGACACTGGCCCAAAGGGGCAAACAGCATGATGGAGAGCTGCCCACGCTGTCGGTCACCGCAGGTGCTGACCCGTAACCACGCGCGCAAAGTTGGCGGCACCATCGGTGCCATCGCCGGGGCGGCCAGCGGCTTTTCCGCCGCCCTCAAAGGCGCGCGCATCGGCGGCACGCTCGGCGGCCGCATTGGCCTTCTCGCCGGCCCTCCTGGCGCAGCCCTGGGCTCCGTCGCCGGTGCCATCCTCGGCGGCCTGCTTGGTGGGACAACAGGCTGCTCGGCCGGCGCCGCCCTGGGAGAGCTGATCGACGATAAAGTCTTATCCAACTACCTCTGTCTGCAATGCGGACACACGTTCGGGCAAGCCTCAGCCGAGTATGGTGTCCGCCGCCCATCGTCTTTCGGCGAACCTGATGCGGGTGATTTCGGCAGCCACCCATTCGGTCTGTCCGAGGACGACGAGCCGTTTCCGCTGCCTCACGGCTGATTCCGACTGCGGATGTGTTCGCAGCGTTTTCACCTCTCTCCGTATTCCCCCTCTCTTCATCGTCCGCCCGGCCTTGGCCGGGCCGTATGCACTCGTCTTTCCAAAGGAACACACCCATGCATCTCGTTTCTTCAATGGCCTACGTGGGCGAGCGGCCCTGGCACGGGCTTGGGAACAAGCTCGCGCCCCGTCAACCCATCGAAGTGTGGGCCCAACAGTCGGGCCTGGACTGGACTATCGAATCGTCCGAGGTCCGTTTTGTCAGCGGCAATGCCGGCTCCAACATCGGCGCCATCCATGCCTACCCCGAGCAACGCGTGCTGTACCGTTCCGACACCAAAGCGCCTCTGGCCACCGTTTCCGAACGGTATCAAGTGGTCCAGCCTGCCCAGATTCTGGACTTCTACCGGGATCTCACGGACGCGGGCGGCTTCGAACTGGAAACGGCTGGCGCACTGGCCGGCGGCCGGAAAATCTGGGCACTCGCTAAAACCGGCCACTCGGGCACGCTCAAGACCAAGGACACCATCAAGGGCTACTTGCTTCTCGCCACCGCATGCGATGGAACGCTCTGCACGGTCGCGCAGTTCACGTCTGTGCGCGTCGTTTGCGCGAATACGCTTCAGATCGCCCTGGGCGACGCAGCTGGCGCTGTCAAAGTCTCCCACCGGACGCGCTTTGATGCCGATGCGGTCAAACGTCAATTGGGCATCGCCGTGTCGAGCTGGGATGCCTTCATGGCGCGCACCAAGGCGATGGCCGAATACAAAGTCACCGACGCGGCGGTCGAGGCGTTTTTCCGGCGCGTGCTGACCTACCCCTCCACCCATCCGTCCGAGCGTGCAACACCGATAGTCAACGAACGGGCGCTCAGGCTCGTCGGTGAGTTGTACGCCGGGCGCGGCATGGGTGCGCAGTTGCCGTCCGCTTCCAATTCGCTGTGGGGTGCGCTGAACGCTGTTACAGAGTACGTCGACCACCATCGCAAGGCACGCAGCGACGATCACCGGCGGGATGCGGCCTGGCTGGGTGCGGGCGCCGCGCTCAAGCAACGTTCCTGGGATGAGGCCATGCGGCTCATCGCGTGAGTATTGATTGGCCTTTTCGGCAACCACGCCCGGCCGGGATTTCCCCGCGCCGGGCGTTCTTCATTCTGGAGGTCAACGTGACCCACTCCGAGATCGCAGGGCGTAACCGGCATCGTCCGGCCCTGCGCCTGGTGCCTACCAAGGATCTGCCGCGGGAGGACTGGCTAGAAATCCGTAGAACCGGCATCGGCGGATCGGATGCCGCTGCCGCAGTCGGCCTGAACCCTTACAAATCGCAAACTGAACTCTGGCTCGAGAAAACCGGTCGTGATGCCGACCTGCCCAAGCCCGATCCCAACGACACGGCGGAGCCCGTGTACTGGGGCGCTCTGTTGGAGCCGATCGTGACCGCTGCGTACTCCAAGCAAACCGGCAACCGCGTACGCCGTGTGAATGCGGTGCTGCGGCATCCGACGGTGCCCTTCATGCTCGCCAACCTAGACCGCGAAGTCATCGGTGTGCCGGGGGTGCAGATCCTGGAGTGCAAGACGGCTGGCGCGCACGGGGTTCGGCATTGGCAGGATGGACCGCCGGAGTACGTCGTGCTCCAGGTGCAGCACCAACTCGCCGTAACGGGCAAGCAAGCGGCCGACGTTGCCGTACTGCTGTGCGGCCAGCAGTTGGCTGTGCACCGCATCAAGCGCGATGACGCACTGATCGCCAACCTCATGGCCCTGGAAGCCGAGTTCTGGCGCCACGTCGAAACCGACACGCCACCACCGGGAGACGGCTCCGCATCCGCCGACCGCGCGCTGCGTTGTCTGTATCCCAGGGACAGCGGCGGCACGATCGACTTCTCGGCGGATCGTCAATTGAGCGCGGTGTTCGCCGACCTAGTCGCCGTGCGTGAGCAGATCGAGGCGCAGGAGATCACGGCCGCCAAGCTCAAGCAAACCATCCAGTGCGCCATGGGCGACGCCTCGCGTGCGCTCTTCGAGACCGGGGAGGTGTCCTTCAAGCGCAGCAAGGACAGCACGAGTATCGATCTCGAACGGCTGCTGGCCGATCGCCCGGAGCTGGCGCAGCAGTACGCCATCCCCAAAACCGGCTCGCGCCGCTTTCTCATCTATCCCTGAATCGGAGTCACCCAATGCTCAAAGGACTCGCCATTACCCCGCCCATCATCGGACGCATCGCGATCGGGCGGGTTGTTGAACGAAACGGCCAGCGTCTTCCTGCGCGTGACGACCAGTTTACGCTCACCACCCAGGTGCAGCAGCGCGGCGAGTGGGTATTGCACCCGCTCAATGAGTCGTTGCGCAAAGCTGCGCCAGGCAAGCTGCGATCCATCCCGGTGCGGCTGCTGTTCAACGAACCCGATTTGAACCTGCGTGCCGAGTACACGTTGTTCGATCGGGAAACCGGGCGTCCCGTCTGCGTCGGCAACGGCGAGCGGTGCAAGCGCGTGGAGCAGGACGGTATTGCCATTCTCCCTTGCCCGTCGCCGGACGGTTGCCAGTTTGGCGGTCCCGGCGGCTGCAAGCCGTATGGGCGCTTGAACGTCATTGTGGGCGACGAGGACGAGATGGGTTCGTTCATCCTGCGCACAGCAAGTTTCAACAGCATCCGGACCCTTGCTGCACGGTTGCATTACTTCAGTGCGGTCTCCGGCAATCTGCTGGCTTGCCTGGCGCTCAGGTTAGTGCTGCGGGGTAAGTCGACCGCGCAGAGCTACCGCGCCGCCATCTATTACGTCGATCTGGCGGTTCGGGATGGCACCACGCTGGAAGCCACCATTGCCGAAGCTCGGGAACTGGATACCCGCCGCAAGGCAAGCGGGTTCGATCAGGCAGCCCTGGATGCCGCCGCCAAGGTGGGCTTTGCCAACGGCGCGTTCGAAGACAGCCCGGACGAAGCGGCAGCCGTCGCCGAGGAGTTCTTTCCCGAGCTCACGAGTGGCAGCGCCGATGCGGGCAACACGGACACGCCCGGCGAGCCCGGGCCATCCACGCTGCGCGACAAGCTGGATCGCAAGGCGGCATTGCTGGGTGGAACCGCGGCATGACCCACGCGAACCGCTGGACGCTCGCGCTGGCGGCCGGCGCCACCGGCACCGCGCTTTGCCTGTCGGTGCTGGCCGGCTGGCAGCGCGGCGGCTCGCTGGCGGAGCGGTTGGTGTGGGTGGCGATCGGTGTCGTGCTGGTCGTCAGCGCGCACCTGTTGCCGGCCCTGATCCGGGGTTCGCCTGCGCTTGTGCGTGGGGTGGGTCGCATCCTGTGGCTCACCTGTATGGCGGCTGCCTGTTTCGGTCACGCGCAGTTTTTCGTGCTCGCCCAGCAGCATGCCGGGGAGCTGCGGGCTGCAGCGGTTCCCAAGAGTGCGGTCGTGCCAACCGGCCCCAATCTCACTGCCGTCATGGCGGAGCGGGCCGAGGTCACGGCTCGGCTGGCAGCGGCCAACGCACAGCCCTGCCCTAGTCACTGCCCGACGCTGGAAGCCCGCCGCGTCACGCTGGGCGCCAAGCTCGATGCGCTGGACGCCGAGGCCGATGACCTCCGGCGCCGGCAAGCGGCGGACGACCGGGCCGTGACTCGGCGTGACGCACTGATGGTCGATCCAGTCACGGCGCGACTGGCAGCGTTACTCGGCACGACTGTCGCGCGTGTCGATCTGCTGTCGGGGTTGGCATTCGCGATGGTTCTGGAGGGCGTCTCGTGTCTGATATGGACGGTCGCGCTGCAGTCACGGGCGCCAGCCATGGAGATCCTGGCAGTCGCGGCACCCGCCATAGCGAGTCATGTTTTGGAGCCGGCCGGTCACGGGCCGGAAACCGTCAGTCACGCACCGGACAGCACTCCGGTCACGCCGTTACCCGCCGCTGAGTCAGCCGACCCCGACGTGACGCAACTTGCGCAGGCCGTCGCTGCTGGGCTCGTCCGTCCAACCGTCAGCGGCATACGTCAATTCCTCGGCTGCTCCCAGGCCAAGGCCATTGCGCTGCGCCGCCGACTCGCTGCCCTCACCCCAGCGGCATAAACGGGCTCACGCCCGATCCTCGTCTCATTCTGCCTGCCGTCCCCTGTGCCCGGCTCTGGTCTGCCCTGGAGGCCGGCGCACGCCCCTTCACCGGAGAACGCTGTGAACTTGCCTTCGACATGCCGCAGTCAGCCTTATCTGCTCGCTCGCGACGAGCGTCACGGCCACCAGGCCGACACCCCGATGTCCACCACTCCCGCGCGCGTGCCGTGCGGGCGCCAGGTCTGTGCGCTGACCGCCTTAGAGCGCACACCCAACGTTCCCGAATTGACGGCTGCGAACATCGAAGCGACGTTCACCGAACTCTACGGCGCACGTGCCGACGTGTTCGAGCGCGGCGAGCTCGAATGCTTCCGCCGGCTGTCGTGGGATTACCGCACCAACCAGCCATTCCGCTTTGGCAAGCGGATCATCCTGAAGTCACTGTTCAGTTACGGTTCCCTCAATGGCCACGGCACGAATGAGCTGGACGATCTGATGCGCGTGTTCCACGTGCTCGACGGTAAGCCTGAAGGCGGATCGCCACGCCGGCGTCTACTCCGTGATCAGCCACGCACGACAGCAACGGCAGACCTAAGCCGAGAACGACTATCTGCACCTGCGCTGGTGCAGGAACGGCAACGGGCACCTGACCTTCAAGCGGCCCGATCTGGTCGACAAGATGAACCAAGATCCTCGCCAAGCACTACCCGAACGCGCTGGCCTCCGAAGCGCGGTGTTGGCGGGCGCATCCTGCGTCCAACCCTTCCTCGCCCTTTTCCTACGACCTTGCATCCGGCTCTGCCGGAGGCCTGCCCTCGCTCATCTTCAGGAGAATCAATGACGGAACCCTCCGTACCCACCTTGTCCCAGCCACGCCTCCCACTCGGGCACCTGCTGGCGACACCCGGCGCTGTGGCCGCTTTGACCCTGGCTGGGGTGTCGATTTTCAGGCTATTGAACCGCCACGCCCGAGGTGACTGGGGCGACCTGTCCGACGAAGACCGCCAACAAAACGATCTGGCTATCATCACCGGTCAGCGCGTTCTTTCCAGCTATCCGTTGGAAACCGGGCAAAGGATTTGGGTGATAACCGAATCTGACAGAGCCGCGACGACTGTCCTGCTGCCGGAGGACTATTAGCCCTCAGCGCGGCAATGCCGACATCGGTTTGTCCAAGAGCATGTCGATGAAGGCGTGCGGGTCGGCTTCCAACACCCGCAGGAAATCGAGCAGCTCAACCACGTCCAGGCGGCGGGCGCCGCTCTCGACCTTGGACACAAAGGCTTGCGGCCGTCCGATCCGATCAGCAACGTCCTGCTGCAGCCAACCGCGCTGCTTGCGCAGGTCGGTGAGCAACGTCGCAATCCGCTGATAGCGAGGGTCGTGGATCGGGTGGGCCATGCAAAACATTCTAGATACACATACACGATATTCTCTATCCGTATACGATATATTCAGGGGAGATTCACATGGTTCAACTTGTCTGGCTGTCCAGCGCAGCGATGACGGCACTCGGCATCGTCATCGACATGCGCCGCTTGCGGGCCAGCCGCGTTGGCCTTCCGGCCTCGCTCTGGGTCTTTGCATCCGCGTGCGTCGGGCCGGTCGCTGGCGCGGCCTATCTGCGCCAACGCCGGGTTGCTCGGCAGGCACTGATTGATGCGGCTTGGGAACTCGTCGGGGATGGGAACCAACCCGCTCACGTGCGCCGCGAACGGTTGATCGCGCTGAAGCGCAGCGGTGTGTTGGGCACGCCGATCTTCCGGGCGTGCCTAGCCGTGCTGGACGCGGAAGTCGCCAATCCGTTGCACGTCACGGCCGAGGAGGATGCCGACCACGCCATCTAAGGAGCACGACAACCCAGCCACGCAATACACATCCGCAGAAATCAAACCGCTCTTCATGGCGCTTTTTTAAGGAAGACTCTCATGCGTAAAACCACCATCGCCATCGCTCTCGCCCTGTCGTCCACTGCAGCATTCGCACTCAACACCTGTGACACGATGCCGTCTAAAAAGGAACGGATCAAGTGCTGGTCGGAATTGATTGGCAGCAACCTGCAAGAAGCCGATGCGTATGTTCTCGCCGTGCAGGAATCGCGCAAAGTTCCTGACGCTGTGAAACAGAAGGTGGAGGCAAAACGCCAAACCATCTCGCAGAATGCCCATCGGCAATGCAAGAAGGACGATCTGGGCTATCCAGAAAACCCGTGCTACATCGAGCAAATCCAGAAGTTCAAGGACTTCGCTTACAAGGAAACCTCGAAGTATGGCGTTGCCGACCAGCGGTTGAACTAAGGCAGCGGGTTCTCTGACTTCCCAACGAGACAACATCATGCGCAAACGCTTCGTGGCTATCGCCGTCCTCACACTGTTGACGCTCGCTGCCCATGCCCAGACTCGCCCCAGCGACATCTGCAAGATGAAACGCAGTCAATACGAACGAGACCAGTGTCTCGAATACGGTGCGCGCGGCGGCATGCTGCGCGTCAAGGGCAATACCGATCGCCTCTTGTCCTCTCCTCGCGTCCCGGACTCGGAGAAACAGGACATTGTGAAATCGCACAAAAGGTGGGCCAGCAAAGTCGAGAGCAAATGTTCCGACAACGAGTGCTACTACGACATGGCTAGAGACCGGAACAACGAGATCGAAAGCATCATGGCCAGATACAACATCGCGCCGATGTAGGCCTAGACCTCGGCACGGCGCGAACGAGGGCCAGGCTGGGGATCTGAGGCCGAAGTTGCTTCCCAGGTGAATCAAAGGGCTGCGCCGAACGGCGCGGCTCTCTTCTCCTGTCTGGATTTCTTTTTTTTTTAATCGATCGTAGGGATGCAGATCGAACACGCCATGAACAGCTTCCAATCCCAAGGCCTGATCGTTGCGGCATGTTTGATTGGCTGCACGGTCTTCTCGATCACTCTCTGCCTGAGAATCCTCCCGCGCCCCGAAGAGAGTCTGGCAGCGCATGAGCAATCTGATCACCGGCAGCGCAACCGTCTCGTGTTGTACTGGGTCGCGCTGGCCTGCTTCGTCATCGTCGCCGGGCACCTGATCGCCTACTACATGCTGGGCTCACAGCCGGTGTGTTGACCCTCGGTATCGGGCACGGCCGCAGCGCGTGAACTCGACCGCAGTTGCTCTGCTAGCATGCTTGGGAAGCAAAACGCAGGAGGGATGATTGGACGCCGATGACATCGGAAATGGCCGTTCTGTGGCCATCTACTGGGACTTCGAGAATCTGCACGCCGGACTTGTCGAGGCCAAGTATGGGGAAGGCACCTACGCCAAGCAGGACAACCGCTTCAAGCCACAGGAGCCGCTGGTTGATATCCAGGCCTTGGTAGAACTCGGCTCTTCATTTGGCCCAGTGGCGATCAACCGGGCGTATTGCAACTGGCAGTTCTTCGGCCGATACCGAGATGCGCTACTGCAAAGCGCTGTAGAACTCATCCAGCTCTTCCCTCCTGGCGCCTCTGCCAAGAACGGCGCCGACATCAAACTGTGCCTGGACGCCACCGAGGACATCAGCCGCTTCAACCATATCGGCACGGTCATTATCATCGGTGGCGACAGCGATTTCATGCCCGTCGCCCAAAAGATCAAGGCTGCCGGCCGCACGCTCATTGGCATCGGCAATCGCAAGAACACCAACAAGCACTGGGCAAAGAGCTGTCACGAGTTCCGGTATTACGACAGCCTGGTGGGGCCGGCCCCCGCTGAGGAAGCGAAACCAGCGGCGGCTGAAAGTGCCTCCCAACCGAGAGATCCTGCGGCCGACATGCTCCGGCGCGCGATCCGCTTGTTGGTCGAATCAAGGGGAGACGCCTGGGTCCACAAGGCGAGTGTCTTGCCGATGATCAAGCGCCTGGATCCAACCTTTGATCCCAAGGATCACGGCTACGCGAGCTTCAGCGAGATGCTCAAGGCATTGGATGCTGTCGTCGAAGTCAAGAAGGGGGATAAGGATCATCTTCTGCGGCTGCGGTAGTGGCCCAGCCAGTTCGTACATGCGTCGAGACGCGCCCCAGATCAAGGCCATCAAACCAACCCAATTGATAACAGAGTGCACCGATGACTTATGCGTGACCACACCACTCGAATCACCATTAAAACGGCAGTTCGTCATCTTCCCAGTTTGCGCTCTTTTGCACCTCAGCCTTCGACTTGATCTTCAACTCCAACGCCTTGATAAACCGAATCGACGCTGCGACGTGGTTGAAGATCAGCAAGCTTTCCTCGTAGTTGAGAATCGGGTTGTCATGCGCGAGACTCTTATTGTTGCGCACCTCATTGAACGTCTCCAGCACAGAGATGCTGGATTTCAGGATGCGCTCAGTCATCGTCGATTCGAGATGGCCGCCATCGCGCAGAGCCTTCACGTACTCGCCAAATACGCTATGCAACGGTTTGTCCCGGTTGATCGCAATGCCATGCGGTTCGCAGGCTACGCGGACGAACTTATGGACGAACGTGTGAAGACGGTCCAGCCCACCCTCCGGCTGGTTCTTCTCGATGGCCTCGCGCACATGCTCGGCGATAACTTCAAAGTCACGCTCATCAGCGATGGCTGTAAGCGCATCCAACTCGGCCACTGGCTGGTCAGCGAGTAACCTCTGAGCGATCTTGCGACAGTCGTCGATCAGGGCATGGTTGCTATCACCGAAGCACTCCTCCTGAGCACCGTAGGCGATCAAACCTTCAGTCACCCGCCCCACCGTGTGGTTGGCGGCGACATCCCAGAAGGTGCGCATCCGCTTGGCTTTCGAGTCCCCACCTGTGCGGTACTGGGCTGCGTCGATCTCGACCCGGTAATCGACAAAGAACTCGGCATAGGTTCGGTCAGAGAAGTTCAAGACGTAGCCGCCCCCCATGCCAAGCAGCTTTTCGAGCATGCGGCGCTCGAAGGCAGTCAAGTCAGACATCTCCTCCCTCCTACGTGGATGTCAATGCTGCGCATGCCATTGCGCCCGGAACCAGCAGGATCGCAACTTGGCCCGAGGGTGGAACAATTCGCCACCCACCCTCCGCAGCGCCCAGTGCACGGGACGGGGCCTAAGCACGCTTGGTCACATCAGACAGGTCCTTGACGGCTCACCCGTCTGAGACAGTTGCTACTTGTCCCAGCGGACATCCACATCATGCAGTAGGTGGCCGCCAAGAATGTAGTCCCCGGACGCCTCGGTCTTGGCTTCCAGCCTCGCCAGCTCGCCCGCTGGCAACGCATCCAAGTCGAACTGGCAGTACAGATTCCGCTGGCGAAATGTCACCTTTGCGCGTGAGAGACCTGCAACCAATGCGGCCAGCGATCCTACGGCGATGTTTTCCTGGCTGCGGAACTCCACGCGAACTCCAACCTTCTGGCCCAGTCGCCCCAGCTCGACAGCATCCTGCCAGCCTGTCTCATAGTCCAGTTCGACGACTGCGATTCCGCTCGTGTTCAGCAGTCTCAGCGCTTCTTCTCGTGTTGCAGCGCGCGCTGTCGCCATTTCATCCCCTGACTCCGTTCCCGGGCGCAGCTATATTGCACGCGCCCGCCACATTGTAGTCGGCGCCACACCTCGATCAGGCAACGACAAATCCTCCCCCAACGCGGCAGTGCTGGGGGCCGGATCAGATCTTCGGCCCAGGGACGTGTTCACGGAGTGGCAATTTACGCTTCAATTTGCTGCGCAGATGTGCCTTTCCTTTCGGGAACGATTCTGTTCCAGTTCCTCCGCCTTTCCCCTGCAACCGTCGATGACCTTCTGGTCCCAACCGCGCTCAATGCCGGCTGCAATCTGCTTGTCAATCTGCTTCCTATTCAATGCATCCCCCATCGGGTTGTGGATCAGCAAGCTATAGCCACATGGGCAATCTGTGCCTTCAAAGAGAGCGTGAGGCTCAGCTTGTGTGTCGTAAGGGCAGAGAAGCGGCGCTTCCCAGGCTCACTTGTGGATAAACGTTTCCCTGTCTTCGCTTTCCACACGCCTAGCACGACAATTTCAGTTTCCTCTTCGACTCCCTCGAACCACTCTGCGTGATCCGCCCAGACGCTGGCTTCGACACTGACTCCATGCGTTTCATCCACTGCATCAACCGTGTATTTCGGAACATAGAGGTTGATTACGTTCGTCGACCGACCATCAATGACCGGGCTTCGCTTTGACTTGACGACGCCGTGCAGAGCAATGGGATGCTTGACGGTCTGTAACGACACCGAGCGAAAGGCCTCCATGTATCGCTCCGTCTCGAAGTAGAACGATGACCAGGGCACCACGGTATTACCCTCGAAAACCAGTTCCAGATACTGAGAGATGCTGTCATTGTCGTCACAGGCAGCGCGCAACAGCAGAACCTTCTTCGCCGAATTGATGTATGCCGGCAAACTGCCCGACTTGCGCTGATAAACCGTTCCACTCGGATGTATGCCACCACCGCTTTGTGCTGGGGTCGGCTTCTGGGGCAGCTTGAGCGCGTCCGCCACCATCATCAGCCGCAGCCGGTATTTCCCGTTGCGCAGGCTCTCAATCAGTCCGTCAGACTGTGTAACCAGCTTCTTCACATTTTGTTCGACCGCATGCGGACAGTTGTCTGCGTGCTCACCGTTCTGCAGCAGCCGGAAATACGCAGGCACTTTGATCGACTTGTTGTGGCGCTCACAGCTGTAAGCGCTTTGGTGCGTGACACCGGTCGGGCAATGCTTGCATCGCAATGGCTCACGACCCTTGCCTTTCACATAATCGTCGGCCTGCCACTCGTTACCGTCGGCGTCCAATGCCACCGCCATCTTGATGCCCATCGATTACCCCTACCGTCACTGAGAACAAAAACAATTCTACTCTGACCGAGGAGACTCGAACCTCGCCCCACTATTAACGCGCACCAGGCAGCAGAATAGCGTTGGGATTACCCTCCTCTCCGTTCAAGCAAACATACTTGCATCAAGATTATCCATCGACACAGCAGCGCAATGGCTTCGGCCGCCTATCGCGAACCCCAGTCATGTGTACCTCATCGAAGTAGTAATGACTTCACTTGCAAGCGCTGTCGATTAATACCTCAGGTATTTTTTCACTTGCCTGTATATGTTATAGGGAAGAGTAATTCAGGCAAGCAGCAAAGAGACTTAGATCGGCAATAAACATGCAGGATCGATACAAGAGAGGATATAGGGACGCGCACTTAACCTTTCTCTCTTTTTTTCATCAAAACCATCCTGATTACCCTACCCGCAAGCAGCCAGCGAGATCATTCGCTGGCTTTTTTCATTCCAATAGAAGAAAGGGTAGTAACACCATGGCAAGCTTTCACCATTGCATCAAGAGCGGCAAAAAAGGTACCGCTGCGAATCACGCTGCCTACATCGCGCGACAGGGCAAACACAGTCAGCGCGAGGATCTGGTCTGCACTGGGCACGGCAATATGCCAGCCTGGGCGCGAGACAATCCATCAGCGTTCTGGAAGGCTGGGGACAAACACGAACGTGCGAACGGAGCCGTCTACCGCGAACACGAGATCGCGCTGCCTGCTGAGCTGACACACGAGCAACAAGGAGAGCTGGTCAACGACATGATCGACGCGATGGTCGGTGACAAGCCCTACCAGTACGCGATACATGCACCCAGCTCATCGCTCGAAGGCAGTACCAATACGCACCTGCACCTGATGTTCTCCGATCGCATGCAGGACGGCATCGAGCGATCGCCTGAACAGACATTCAGCCGCTACAACGCAAAGCAACCGGAACGCGGTGGATGCAAGAAGGACAGCGGTGGAAAAAACCGCCTAGCGCTGCGCGACGAACTCATCCACACGCGCAAGACATGCGCCGAGCTGCAAAACGCTGCACTGGAGAGGCACGGACACACAGCGAGGGTCGATCACCGCTCACTAAAGGAGCAGGGTGTCATTCGGGCGCCGGAACGTCATCTCGGGCCTGCACGCATCCAGGAGATGTCAGAAGAGGAAAAGGCGCGCGTTGTGGAGAAACGAAGGGCTCACACGCATCGCAAGACTACGTAAAGATCATGACCGGTACGGGTCGTGCTGTTGACGGATGGAATGTTGGCAGTTTGTGCACAACGCGAGTCCAGCGACGCGCGATAGGCTGCGAGGCAGGCTTTCGCACATACGGAGGCAAAACAAGCCGGTGTCAATTCACGATCTCAACAAATGTCTACGCGTCGCAAGCCTGCCGGCCACCGGGATGCGAGGGAACCGCTGCTGAAATGGGCTCCCGCCATTCCAGCAATCGGCCGCACTTCGGCCTGGGTGAACGCAATAGCGCCCCCTCGGAAACGAACCAGATCGGCCGGCACCGTCCCACCAATGTACGAGCGCTATGCTCCAAGACGTGCGATTCATGCGACTAGTCGCATGAATCGCATGCCAAACCGGGGTCTCGCAAAGAAATTTGACATGGACAGGTCCGCGCAGCACTGCCAGTGCCTATGTTGAGCGAGAGCCCGCTGGACGTGCTCAGATCGCCTTCTCCGCGCGAGCTGGACGGGAAGGTGGCCGTCGGAATCGGAGGCACCCTGAGCAACAGCAAATTGCGCGCGCCATTTGCATCAAGTTCGCCTGATCTAGTTCCGACATGCATTGACTCCACCTCGCGTCGGCATGACATGCGGCTGATCGGGCTGTGGTCGCGGAATAAAAAAGAGGGCAACTTGTGCCCTCTTCGCAGATCGTCATACTCCCACCGCCATCTTCGCCCCGAAGTGTGCCGGATTGAGATTGATATATCGCTCTCTTCGCGGTCCGATGCCGATCCACACGGCACCCGCAGCCGCCAAGCAGTCCAACGCAGCATCTAGACGCGACACCTGACGTAACGGCCCCCGCTGTAGTACCCAATTCTTCTGGACGGACCATCGATTCCAACGCCCGTAACGCGTCCATAAGTGACGCTCCAGCGCCTGCGTGTCGACTTGCTCGGGCGGAACAGCATGGTCGGGCGAGAAGATTCGCCTGAATTCCTCGATATGCCACCCAACGATGGAAACCGCGCGGTTTAGCGTATCGACCGAGATCGCGCCCTCCTGCTTCGAAAACACGTGCAACAGTGCGGCAACACGACCCGTTATTTCCAGCACCTTCGATGCATGGTCCTTGATGTCGTGCAGCTCACCGTCGGGACCCAAAGCGGATTCGAGTTCATTTGCAAGACCGATCCAGCGCGGGATCGCGTCCTCCGTAAACTCCAGCGTTATCCGCTCCATGACACCGGCATCGATGCAGCACCCCCATTCGTCGAGCAACTCACGCGCTCGCGCGTGGAACCTCGGCAGATGGCGCCTCTCGTTGTCTATCCGATACTTAAAACGGTTCCCCTGTGTCGAAGTCGGACACCCTACGAGATATCGCGCCCAGTGGCCCGATCCACGCATGACATCCCCCCTCCGGTCTAGAAGCTCCTTGAGCACCGGAGGTTGTACCTTGTAGGACATAGTCACGCGCGGGTTACGCGCGACGATGCTTACGCCATTGCTCCGATCCATCGCCAACATCTGCGCGCCATCCCACGCCTTGTTGAGAACACCTAGCTGTTTGAGCGCGCCACCCTTGATGATGACCTCGCCTTCATCGCTGACGAAAGCGATGGACTCGCCGTCACCCTCAAGCGCATCCATAATGGCGCGTTCGGTCGCGTTCTGATGCATGATGCGCCGCAGCCGCGGCTTCGCCGGCCTGGCCGTCGCGTGCTCAGACAACTGGCGGCATGCCTCGTCGATTGACGCCCCCTCCAGCGTCAGCTTGGCGAGCCGACGACGCAGGCCCTTATCGACTTGCTCCCAGACACGCATATCAATCTGATACTGCGCGAGATCGGCCTCGTACTTCTGTATACGTTTCCGATCAAACTCGTAGAGCGGTTCCGCCACCAGATTGTGCACACCGGTCTTGCGTTCGCCCGAGTCCGCGATCGTAATCAGGTTGAGCGAAAGCGGACGAATCTGGCCGGTCGGCAAGCGCACGTCATACAGTCCTTGCGCCGCTGCCGACATATTGGTCAAGAATTCCATTCCGACCAGAGCATCCGGCGCTTGAACGTGCCTCACGACTTCTTCTGCCGCCTCTTTGACCACGAGATGAAACTCATTCAACGGGTAAGGCTGCTGTAATGTCATCAGGGGGGTCATGCAAACCTCCACACAGCCGATCCGGTATGGCATCCGACTGGCGCCTGCATGATGTCGCCCTGGCCCTTGCGGTGTTTGACGTAGATCTTCAAAGACATGCACTGTCTCGAGGAAGACCGTGCGTGGTCTTTCCTAACATTCATTTTCCTTTTCTCCCAAATGGCTGGCTCACGGCTGTACTCCATATCGTTCTCAACCGCCCGGCCCACGGTGCGTTGCGTCCTTGGGACCAAGGCTAGCCAGTGTGGGGACGCCCTTCGAATTCGGAGCATCGCTTGATACCGGCAAGACCGAGCCGCAGCACTCACACCGGAGATATTCGCCCTTCTCCGCCCGCTGTTTGCGCTCCGCCTCCAGCAGAGAACGGAAGCCGCCCATGGAAAGAGGCAAGCCCATGTTCGTCAGTTGCGCTATGACCGCTTTTTGTGGCACATCGCGTGCCAGTGCGCGCTCGATCGCGGGATATAGCGTCTGGAATAAGATCGTCTTTTGCTGTTGCTTTCCTGGTTGCAGCGCATCCAGTTGCTCGATCCACTGCGCTTCATTGGGGAGCGTGATAGTGGCAGAGGTATTTTGAAGTTCCATTATTCGTTTCCCTTGCAGGTATTTTGGCGGCTTAATGTGGCCGTCTAGTCTGAGAACACCGGGTGTACTAGCAGTTGATCAATACTGTTTCGCATCGACAGGCTGCAGCAGCCGAAAACATGCTGGTGCGGCCCGCCGTCGGTTCGGGAATACGCATCTTTCCCCTCCGAGTTATGCTGAAGCGTGCGAACTGGCGCGCAAGGCGATCCACGCATCGAGTTGGTGTTCGATTACTCCGGTAGTACGGGCTGACAGCGAGACCCTTTTCGGAAACGCCGGGTCACTCTTCATCAGCACGTACAGGGTCGAACGCGAGAGGCCGGTGCGTTCAATTACATCTTTGATGCGCAGCACCCGAGCGCCGGGTGGAATGCCGATCCCTTCGGGGACGGCTTCATCGTGCCCCCAGCTCGCCGGCCGGACTCCTGGTCGCCCCATCTTCGCCGCTAGCGGAGAAGTCGTATCCATCTGCGTTTGGTTGTGCATGGTTATTCCTCGTTGGACACTGCGAATTTGCAGTTCCCGCATCATTGAGGACCGAGCAAAAATCCACGATATCTAGCGCCTGTAAAAAAATACTTGCGTCGTCCAGAGCGACCGATGGTGGTCGGCAACCATGCAAATCCGGCGGGATGCAATTGATGTGGGGCGACGGCAAAGAACTGTGCCAGTCGCAGGAATAGCGCGTGCGCACGACCGCCTCGGCGAAATACAGGCACATCTGGCGTCACGGCCACAGCCCATCAGGGCCGATAATTGGCCCGACAAGACTGGTGGCAAGAAGGGGGAATCAGAATGCCAGAGGAGCAGCCTGTGGTGCTGTATTGACTCGCAGGCAAAACGCAGAGTGGCTGCGCTCGATGGTGGTTCGGCGTTGCGCCGACGCGTGCTGGTGCTTGCGATAGTTCGGAGGGGGGGCTCAGCCGCTCCTGTCATGTAGAGGTCGGCCTCGCGGTAATCATTCCTTTATACACTGCATTCGGAAGCCCCCTGCTTGTTGGACGTCCGGGTCACCGTTCAGCCAAACATAAAGCAGCGCGCGGACATCTGTCTCTTTGCCTTGCTTTCTCATCATATTTTCGACTTTGGGGGCCACAGCATCGACAGCAGCTCGCGGAGACCTCCAGCCACCCTTGGGGCAATCACTTTCCAGGTACTGAATACAAGCGTTCCGAGCAATCAGCTGGGCGTTCACCTCCTTGGCGATACCCCCCGCTCTTCCGCTCCGCTTCTTATCTTCCGCTGGTTTTACCCCCTGGTAATACCCTTGCGCCTGCCCGTCATAAAAGCTGACACGCGACAAATGCCACCATGCTTTTTCCGCCTGGCCGGTCTTGAGTGCGATCTTGGCCGTCAACAATTCACTGCAAAAACGCACCATACTTCGGCGATACACGCCGTCGTCATCCTTGAGAATTTCGGGATCAAGAGGGTACGTATCGATCAGCTCTACAAACGCCTCCATCCCCTCGTAGACGTCTTCCTCTGCCCAATGCTGCACGGGAAGACGAGGAAGCGTGCCAAGCTTGGCTACCTGGTGTAGATAGGCCTGAAGGCTGACAACGTCTGAATCAAAATCCTGTTGCAGTACATGACGATATTGATTCTCGATCTCCGTAGCGGCATCGTGCCAGTATTCGGCGCCTAGATCGCCCGGCAAGTCGTCTCCCCAGTCCATATCCCTCATATCCGCTTGATATTGCTCGTCTTTTACACGGTCGGCCGCCCATGGTTCATTGCCGTCAGCGTGATATCAACCAACTGCGCACCACCTTGCTCTCAAGCTGCTTCGCCACCAAGCGGCACGACATCGCCTCCGGCCTTTAGCCTATCAAGATAGTCCGCCCACTTTTGCATCATCGCCCGCCGTTCCTTGAGAAACTTCGTGCGGTTGTAGGCTTTGCCGAGCGCATCGGGCACGGCATGGGCAAGCTGATGCTCAATCACCTCGGGCTTCTGCTCCAGCTCTTCATGAAGAATCGTGCGCGCCATCGCCCTAAAGCCATGGCCGGTAATCTCGGTGCGAGTGTCGTAACCTAAGCGACGCAGGGCTGCATTGACCGCAGCATCGCTCATAGGGCGCTGAGCTGAGCGCGCGCCCGGAAAAACATAACGCCCGTTGCCAGTGAGCGAGTACAACTCTCGCAAAATCCGAACCGCTTGGGTTGCAAGCGGAACCAGATGCTCGGTCTTGGTCTTCGTGACGAGGTATCGCCACTCCCCCTTGTCCAGATCGAACTGCGCCCACTCAGCCCTGCGCAGTTCGCCGGGCCGAGTGAATAACATGGGAGCAAGCTTGAGCGCGCAAAGGACAGGAAACGTGCCGGAAAAGCCGTCAAAGGCCCGCAGCATCGCGCCTACCTTAGTCGGTTCGGTGATCGAGGCAAAGTGTGTGGTTTGCGCCGGCGGAATTGCATCTACTAGATCGCGAGCAGGATCGGTCTTGCAGTACCCCTCCTTGATGCCATAACGAAACACTCGACTAATCTCGCTTCGTACCTTATGGGCCGTGAACCGAGCACCGCGGCTATCGATCCGCTTCAGTACCGTCAAAATTTCTGGCGCATCAATCTCCGCGACGGCGCGCTTGCCGATCCAAGGAAACACGTCTTTCTCGAAGCGAGCCTCAGTCTTCTTCCATGACCCCGGCGTGACATACGGTTTGCGCTCATCCATCCAGCCACGTGTAACCGCCTCGAACGAATTTGTCGCAGCGAGGCGGATGGCCCGCTTCTCAATTTTCTTCGCTTCACCAGGGTCAATGTCGGCTGCGAGCTTCTTCCGTGCCTCGTCGCGCTTCTCACGTGCAGCAGCCAATGAAACGTCAGGGTAGACACCCAACGCCAGCCGCTTTTCCTTGCCAGCGAAGCGGTATTTGAGGCGCCAGTACTTCCCGCCCGAGGGCGCGACCTCCAGGTACATGCCGCCCCCGTCAGCAAGGCGGTACGGCTTTTCACGGGGCGTCGCTTTACGGACGGCGATGTCGGTCAATGGCATGGGCATCTCACAACCCGAGGGGGCATTTTTCTCGGGGGCACTTAGCAAGCGCCCAGATTCCCCCGGAGGTGCCCCCACATGCCCCCGGATTCAGACGGGCAGCGCTGGACAACGCTGGAATAAAAAAACCCGTGAAGCCTTATGCTATCACGGGTTTCAAGACTTCCAAGGATGCCCTTGGATAGGTGTTTGGTGCCGGCTGCAGGACTCGAACCCGCCACCTGATGATTACAAATCAACTGCTCTACCAGATGAGCTAAGCCGGCAAAGAAACGCGATTCTAACCTAACACGCGTTACTTGACGACCTTCAATGCGGGCTTGCCACCAATTCGTGGCACATTCGGCGGCGTCGGCTCGTCGTCTGGGCCGCCTTCTGCTTCTGCTGCAACGGGCGTCGGTGTCGATTCAGCATCCACCGCAGCCAGCTTAGGTGGCGGGTTGTTCTCGCGCTCCGTGGCGGCCTGCGTGGTCAGCGCGCTGCGCTCGACCGGGAACGCCATGCCCTGCCCGTTCTCGCGCGCATACACCGCGAGCACGTTTTCCACAGGCACCTCGATCTTGCGCGACACGCCCGAGAAGCGCGCGTGGAACGAAATCCACTCGTTGCCCATGTCGAGCTGGCTGGTCGCGTCAAAGCTCACGTTCAGCACGATCTCGTCGTTCTTGACGAATTCGCGTGGCACGTTGGTACTGTTGTCGACAAAGACAGCGATGTACGGCGTGAAACCGTTGTCCGTGCACCATTCGTAAATGGCCCGGATCAGATAGGGCTTGGTGGAGGTTTCCGACATGATGAAATCAGTAACCGCGGGTGCGGCCGCTCACGGATTCAACGCGCGCGGCCGACGACCCGACGGCAATCAGCGGCGCATGACCTTTTCCGACGGCGTCAGCGCTTCAATATACGCCGGACGGCTGAAGATACGCTCGGCGTATTTCATCAGCGGGGCAGCGTTCTTCGAGACCTCAATGCCGTAGTGGTCCAGGCGCCACAGCAGCGGCGCAATCGCCACGTCGAGCATCGAAAACTCTTCGCCCAGCATGTACTTGTTCTTCAGGAAGATCGGGGCGAGCTGCGTGAGGCGGTCACGAATGGCAGCGCGTGCCTTCTCGTGATTCTTCTCGGCGGCCTTGCCCTTCTCGTTCTCCAGCACGGACACGTGCGTGAAGAGTTCCTTTTCGAAGTTGAACAGGAACAGGCGCGCACGGGCACGCTGTACCGGGTCAGCCGGCATCAGTTGCGGGTGCGGGAAGCGCTCGTCGATGTACTCGTTGATGATGTTCGACTCGTACAGGATCAGATCGCGCTCAACCAGAATGGGCACCTGGCCGTACGGGTTCATCACCGCGATGTCTTCCGGCTTGTTGAAGAGATCGACGTCGCGAATCTCGAAATCCATGCCCTTTTCGAACAGGACGAGGCGGCAACGCTGCGAGAACGGGCAAGTCGTGCCCGAGTACAAGACCATCATGGTTGTAGTTCCTTGGCGCATGGGCCGGGGGCGGCCCGATGACGGTACAACCGCAGCAGCAAATGGCGCCGCCACGGCAAAAAAGCGAAAAGGCAAAGGGCTAGGACCAGTTCTTCACCGGCCTAGCCCTTGCCCGGAAAACAGCGATTTTACTTGATGTCCTTCCAATAGGCCGCATTCAGGCGCCAGGCGAGCACGAAGAACACGCCAATGAACAACAGCACCCACACGCCCAGGCGCTTGCGCAGGTTGCCGGCGGGCTCGGCCATCCAGTCCAGATAGCTGACCAGATCGGCCACGGCTTGGTCGTATTCGACCTTGTTCATCTTGCCTGGAACCGCCACTTCAAAGCCGACCAGCTTCTTCTCGGCTTCGCCGTGCTCAGATTTCACTTCGGCGTACTTCGGCACTTGCTGGCCCTGCAGCTCCCACAGCACGTGCGGCATACCCACCTTGTCAAACACTAGGTTGTTCCAGCCGGTCGGACGCGTGTCGTCGCGGTAGAACGTACGCAGGTAGGTGTAGAGCCAGTCGCTGCCGCGCGCACGGGCGATCACCGAAAGGTCCGGCGGCACGGCACCAAACCATTTCTTGGCGTCTTCGCGGTCCATGGCGATGTGCATCGTGTCGCCGACCTTGTCCGACGTAAAGAGCAGGTTCTGCTTGATCTGCTCTTCGGTCAGGCCGATGTCACGCAGGCGGTTGTAGCGCATGGCGCTGGCGCCATGGCAGTTCAGACAGTAGTTGACGAACAGCTTGGCGCCACGCTGCAACGCAGACGTGTCGCTGGACTGATTGGGTGCCGGATCAAGCGGCACGCCGCCCTCATTGGCCATCACGGGCGCGGCAAACACGAGACCGGCCAAGGCGAAAATCGCAAGCAGCTTTTTCATTCTTGTGTCCTTCATGGGTCCTTGTGCGCGGGCTCGGATCAGTGCGGCGTGAACGTGACGCGCTCAGGCACTGGCTTGAACGTCCCGATCTGGCTCCAGATCGGCATCGCGAGGAAGAACGCGAAGTACAGAATGGTGCCGATCTGCGAAATGATCGAACCGATCGGGCTCGGCGGCTGAATGCCCAGGTAGCCCAGCACCGCGAAGGCAATCACGAAAATCACCAGCAGCACCTTGTGGAAACCCGGGCGATAGCGGATCGACTTGACTGGCGATTGATCCAGCCACGGCAGGAAGAAGAAGATCACCACCGAGCCGCCCATCACCACCACGCCCCAGAACTTGGCGTCGATGAAGGCGAAGCCCAGCGCCAGGATCACGGCCACGGCCACCGCCACGCCCTTCACCGTCATGCTCTTGGAGCGCACGAACAACAGGCCCAGCATGATCGCGATGAAGCCCCACAGCCACGGGAGGAAGTCCGACGTGGTCGCGCGCAGCATCGAGTAGAACGGCGTGAAGTACCACACCGGCGCGATGTGCGGCGGCGTCTTCAGTGAGTCCGCCGGGATGAAGTTGTTGGCTTCCAGGAAGTAGCCGCCCATTTCCGGCGCGAAGAACACGATCGCGCTGAAAATGAACAGGAACACCGCCACGCCCACAATGTCGTGCACCGAGTAGTACGGGTGAAACGGAATGCCGTCGAGCGGAATGCCACGCGCATCCTTCTTGGCCTTGATCTCGACGCCGTCCGGGTTGTTCGAGCCCACTTCGTGCAGCGCGATGATGTGCGCCGCCACCAGGCCCAGCAGCACCAGCGGCACCGCGATGACGTGGAACGAGAAGAAGCGGTTCAGCGTCGCGTCCGACACCACGTAGTCACCGCGGATCCACAGCGACAGGTCCGGGCCGATCAGCGGAATGGCGGAGAACAGGTTCACGATCACCTGCGCGCCCCAATACGACATCTGGCCCCACGGCAGCAGATAGCCCATGAAGGCTTCGGCCATCAGGCACAGGAAGATCAGGCAGCCGAAGATCCAGACCAGCTCGCGCGGCTTGCGGTACGAGCCGTACAGCATGCCCCGGAACATGTGCAGATACACGACGATGAAGAACGCCGACGCGCCGGTCGAGTGCATATAGCGCACCAGCCAGCCCCACGGCACCTCGCGCATGATGAACTCCACGCTCGCATAGGCGACGGGAATACCGGCGGCGTTGAGCGTGCCGTCCGGCTTGTAGTTCATCACCAGGAAGATGCCCGTGACGATCTGGATCACCAGCACCAGCAGCGCCAGTGAGCCAAAGAAATACCAGAAGTTGAAATTCTTCGGCGCGTAGTACTCCGACAGATGCGCCTTCCACAGCTCCGATGCCGGGAAGCGCGCGTCGATCCAGCCCAGCAGCCCGGTTGTCTCCACCTTCTTCTCGGCCATGATCAAGCCTCTCCTTTCTCGTCTTTACCGATCAGCAGCTTTGTGTCCGACAGGAACATGTACGGCGGAACGTCCAGGTTCTGCGGCGCGGGCTTGTTCTTGAATACGCGGCCGGCCAGGTCAAACGTGGAGCCGTGGCACGGGCAGACGAAGCCGGGGTCGCCGGCCAGCTGCACGTTGGCGCCTGCGGGAAACGGGCCAGATGGGGAGCAACCGAGGTGGGAGCAGATACCGACCACGACCAGCAGGTCTTTGTGTTCGGCGCGGGAGCGGGTTTCGTTCTTGCAGTAGTCCGGCGTCTTCATGGTGAAGGGCACGTCGGACTTGGGGTCGGCGACTTCGGGGTCGGTCTTCTTGAGCGATTCCAGCATCTCGGGCGTACGCTTGAGCAGCCAGACCGGCTTGCCGCGCCATTCCACCACCTTCATCTGGCCGGGGGCCAGGTCGCTCACGTCCGCCTCTACGGGCGCGCCCGCTGCACGGGCCTTTTCAGATGGTGCGAATGTGCAAACGAAAGGGGCCGCAACTGCAACCCCTCCCACACCACCAGCCACGGACGTCGCAATCAACAGATTGCGGCGACCCTTGTCCACGTTTTGCTGGTCACTCATTCAAGACCCCAGGGTGAGAAATCAAGAAACCAAGATAGATTCGCGTCAACCAAAAATTATACCCGAGCGTACCTAGCCGACGATAGCGGTCGCCGGCAGCGCTTCTTGCAGATATAGTAGACACGCCGATCACCCGCCAGCCCAGTACTGACAAGGCTTCGGCATCTCTCTTGCAAGTCCGCTTTCAACAATTCAGGTCAACCGATCGCTAGCTTGATCGTTTGTCTCGAATCAAACAATCCGGAGAAAACCGATGGCACTGATAGAAGACTTCAAGAAGTTTGCGATGCGCGGCAACGTGATCGACCTGGCGGTGGGTGTGATCATCGGCGCGGCATTCGGCAAGATCGTCGATTCGCTGGTCAACGATTTGATCATGCCGCTGATCGGGCGCGTGATCGGCAAGCTCGATTTCTCGAATCTGTTTGTCGCGCTGGCCGACGCGCCGCCGGGGGTGCCGAACACGCTGGCAGACCTGAAGAAGGCGGGCGTGCCGGTCTTCGCCTACGGCAACTTCATTACCGTGGCGGTCAATTTCCTGATCCTGGCGTTTATCGTGTTTCTGATGGTGCGTGCCATCACGCGCGTGACCGAGTCCAACAAGGCGCCCGAAGCCGCCCCTGCAACGCCGGAAGACATTGTGCTGCTGCGTGAGATCCGCGACAGCCTGAAGACCAAGCAGTAAGCCGGCGTCAACTCACACCGGATTCGGAATGTCGATGAAGGTGTGACGCACTCCAAAGCGCTCAGCGAGATGGTTGCCGAGCGCCCGGACGCCACCACGCTCGGTGGCATGGTGACCGGCCCCGATGTAGGCGACGCCTGATTCGCGCGCCAGATGCGTGGTCTGCTCAGAGGCCTCACCGCTCAGGTAGACGTCCACGCCAGCGGCCACCGCCGCATCAAACCAGCCTTGCGCGCCGCCCGTGCACCAGCCCACCGTGCGCACCGGGCGATCCGACTCCCCGATCACCAGCGGCACCCGATCCAGCCGAGCCGTCACGGTTTCTGCAAATGCGCCCAACGTGGTGGCCTCGGGCAGCACGCCAATCCAGCCCAGATCGTCATCACCAAACCGGCCCAGCGGCTCGATGCCCAGCAAGGCGCCCAGCTGCGCGTTGTTGCCCAGCTCGGGGTGGGCGTCCAGCGGCAAGTGATACGCAAAGAGATTCACATCGTGCGCGAGGAGCTGCTTCAGGCGCGCATGCTTCTGGCCCACAACGCGGCCCTCCTCGCCCTTCCAGAAGTAGCCGTGATGCACGAGGATGGCGTCGGCGTGCAGGTTGATGGCCACCTCGATCAACGCGAGACTGGCGGTGACACCAGTCACGATATGGGCAACGGTTGCGCGCCCCTGCACCTGCAGACCGTTGGGGCAGTAGTCCCGAAAACGGGCCGCCTGTAACAGGTCGTTCAAGTACAATTCAAGTTCTTTTCGATCCATTTCGACTCAATTTCGCCCTATGTTGCGCCGCTTTTGGCTGTTTTTCGCGCAAGCCGTCACGGTCGTGCTGGCCGTCTGGTTTGTGATCGCCACCCTCAAGCCCGAGTGGCTGCAACGCGGCAAGCTGGCAGTGCAGTCCGGCTCGCCCATCGTCGCGCTCAAGGAGGTCGCGCCGATCGGCCATGGCGGCACTTCCAGCAACTCCTACGCGGAAGCCGCCAAGGTGGCGATGCCAGCGGTGGTCAACATCTTCAGCAGCAAGAATGCGCCGAAACGCGGCAGCAACCCACAAGCCAGCGCAGATCCGTGGTTCCGCTTCTTTTTCGGTGATCGTGCGCCTGAACAGCGCCAGGAACCCACGGCCAGCCTCGGCTCCGGCGTGATCGTCAGCTCGGAAGGCTACATTCTAACGAACCACCATGTGGTCGACGGCGCGGACGAAATCGAAGTCGCCCTGACCGACGGCCGCAAGGCCAACGCCAAGGTGGTCGGCTCCGACCCTGAAACCGACCTGGCCGTCCTCAAGATCAACCTGCCGAACCTGCCGGCCATCACACTGGGCCGGCTTGAGAATGTGCGCGTCGGTGACGTCGTACTCGCCATCGGCAACCCGTTCGGCGTGGGCCAAACCGTGACGATGGGTATCGTCTCCGCGCTGGGCCGCAGCCACTTGGGCATCAACACCTTCGAGAACTTCATCCAGACAGACGCAGCCATCAACCCCGGCAATTCGGGCGGTGCGCTGGTCGACGCCGACGGCAACCTGCTGGGCATCAATACGGCCATCTATTCGCGCTCTGGCGGCTCGCTTGGCATCGGCTTTGCGATTCCGGTGTCGCTGGCCAAGCAGGTGATGGAGTCCATCATCTCGACCGGCAGCGTGGTGCGCGGCTGGATCGGCGTCGAACCGCAAGACGTGACGCCGGAGATTGCGGAGTCGTTCGGCCTGTCTCGCAAGGATGGCGCGCTGATTGCCGCAGTGGTCCAGGGCGGCCCAGCGGATCGCGCAGGCCTGCGTCCAGGCGACATCCTGACGAGCGTCAACGGCGAATCGATTCTCGACACGACGGCGCTGCTCAATAGCATCGCGCAGCTCAAGCCGGGTGCAGAAGCGAAGGTAGCGGTGTCGCGCAAAGGCAAGTCTGTCGAACTGACGATCCTTGTTGGCAAGCGCCCACCGCCGACGCGACGCAACGTACCGATGCCCTCTCCGGACGAGGAAGAACAGTAAGCGCACGATTCGGAACACACAGACGACGGCCAGATGAGCCGCCGTTTTTTATTGGTGCGCACACGCAACCACGCCGACGCCTTCGGGGACAATGCGACCGTCGGAGCCGCCATGGAACGCCGCCAAATGGACGCCACCCACAGCGCACTCTGAGCGCAGGGCAACCTCCGCCCTCTGGCAAACGTATCTAACTCCGCTCGGCACACCTCGGAAGCCGCAAGCGGCGCTCGAGCGACATCATCCCTACCTCCGCATTGCCGCTGCGGCCATGCGATGGCTGGACTCTTAGCCGCTACGCAGCAGCAGCACAGATCGCCCCTGCAGAAACATCTCGAATAACACGCACAAAGAAAAACGCCGACCCCTTTCGGGATCGGCGTTTAACCGTTTAATTCGATGCGCTCTTACGAGCGTGTCAAATTAGAACTTGTGACGCAGGCCGACGGTAGCGCCGAACTGGTTGGCGTTGCCGGTCGTCGGGTTCGAGGCAACGTTGTTGCCGCTGCCCAGAGTCGTGCCAGCGTAGGAGTCGCTGTTGTTCAGATTCAGCACGCCCAGACCCGAGCCGTTGCTGTTCTTAGCATAGGCCAGGTTGAAGTAGGCGTCGGTGCGCTTCGACAGAGCGTAGTCGGTGCCGACCACGAACAGCCACGGGTTACCCGCGTTGCTGTTCTTGAACTGTTGGTAGTAAGCCGTACCCGTCAGCGACAGAGCCGGGGTAGCTTGGTAACCCAGGCCAGCCCAGTACAGGTTCGAACGCAGGTTGCCGTTGCCAGCAACAGTTGCGAAGTTAGCCTTGTACCAACGGTAGCCAGCGTACAGCTTTGCCGGGCCGAAGGCGTACGTGCCAGCCAGCGCTGCACGTTGCTCCTTGTTGTCAACTGCAGGGCCGGTCAGAGCAGTCGTCTGATACGACTGGTCATACACAGCGCCGACCGAGAACGGGCCACCAGCGTAGGTTGCGCCCAGGCTCCATTCACGACCCAGCTTGTTCAGGCCAGCTTGCTCGCTACCATCGCGGTTGAACGAGTACAGGGCTTGCACGCCCAGGCCACCGAACGTACCCAGGTACTTGATCGAGTTGTCAGCACGGCCAGAACCGATGAAGTTGTCTTGCGCGCCCAGCGAGTAACGACCAGCGATAGCCATCGGGTCGAAGTTCACGCCGAAGTCGTAGAACAGGTTCGTGTGGCGACCCAGAGTCAGTTGACCCCACTGACCTTGCAGACCGACGTAAGCCGAACGGCCGAACAGACGGGAGCCTTGGCCCATCTTGCCGTCATCAACGGTGAAGCCGCTTTCCAGCGTGAAGATACCCTTCAGGCCACCGCCCAGGTCTTCAACGCCACGCAGGCCCCAACGCGAGCCCGACAGGCCGCCCGAATCCAGACCAACGCGCGAAGCGCTGCTGCCGGCGGTCGTGCCCGGCACCTTGTTTGCGTACGTCAGACCAGCGTCGACCACGCCGTACAGGGTCACGGAGGATTGTGCATAGGCGCCGCTGGCGGCCAGAGCTGCAACAGCAGCTGCAAACAGTTTCATCTTCATATCGACACTTTCCTTGTCAACTGATTGGGAAATCTTGACTGTCCTTATGGACGA